>Ga0315280_10000039_pt1 | contig 230124 bp, 232 predicted proteins | sample YL17G06_40_MG_FD_203697 | JGI IMG/M metagenome (GOLD analysis project Ga0315280, IMG submission 203697) | Sediment microbial communities from Yellowstone Lake, YNP, Wyoming, USA - YL17G06_40 | ecosystem: Environmental > Aquatic > Freshwater > Lake > Sediment | place: USA: Wyoming | collected... | reverse complement strand
CCGTCCCTCCAATACCAGGTTCAATGTCTGTAGCCTCCCTTGCTCTTGCTGTGTCAATGTCAGTCCTCTCATGACTGACATTATCCCTTAACAGTTAGCTACTGACGTAATCGTATAACAACAACACTTCTACATTATAATTGCACTGAACCGCAGCGAAGGGCTAAAACCCTCAGGAACATGGTAATTGACAAGCACACTTGCGGAATTTTGCTCGTGGAACGATATTTCAGCGAGGAACCTTAAAGGACGTGAAATGAAAAGATTAATTGATTTGAGCGTACCTACAGAAGCTAGCCCCAGCGAGCCCGTTCCGGTTAAGGTGAGCCATGAGGAGCACAGGCTGAGCGTGGATGTGATGAAGACGTTCTTCGGTTGCAGCGAAGGGGATTTACCCGAAGGATTAGGCTGGGCCAGTGACACAGTAAATATGATTACTCATGCCGGAACGCATGTTGACGCACCCTGGCATTACTTTCCGACCTCAGAGGGGAAGAGGGCCAGAACCATCGATGAAATGCCGCTGGAATGGTTCTATAGTGACGGCGTAGTGCTGGACATGAGATTTAAGCCGCGTGGCTCGGGCATCAGCATTGATGACCTGCGGAAAGCCCTGGCTAAAATCAAATATAAAATTAAGCCCTGTGACATTGTTCTGATACAAACCGGGGCAGACAAACTGTGGGGGAAAGCAGAATATTTCGAAGCCGGATGCGGTATGACCAGGGATTCTACCATCTGGTTGATTGAGAAGGGCGTCAGGGTTATGGGTATTGATGCCTGGGGGTGGGATAGACCGTTCTGGGCTTTAAAGGAAGAATTCGCCCGGACAGGCGATAAAAATTTACTGTGGGCCGCACATTATGCCGGCATAGAGAAAGAATATTGTCATATAGAGAAGCTCGCTAATCTGGACCAGCTTCCACGACCCTTCGGCTTTAAAGTAGTTTGCTTTCCGGTGAAGCTCACAGGTGGAAGCGCTGCCTGGAGCCGCGTGGTGGCTATATTGGAGGATTGAGCGACGTGCTCAGTCTACGAAGCCAACGAAGTAGTCCCAGTTACGTTTGTAACGGTCGTCAGTTGTAAATGCTGCTTTTCACAAACCCGATTGAACACTATGGGTGTTCTAGAACTTCACCTTGTTCATGCCCTTAAGTCCAAGTAGCTGCCTCGCATCATCGGGCGTGGCGATTTCCCTTTCGAAAAGCTCAGCGATTTTGCGGATTTTCTCTACCAACTCCGCATTGCTCTTTGCCAGCACCTTGTATTTGACGAATATATTATCTTCTATCCCCACCCTTACATGGCCACCCATGGCCATACCTACGGCTCCAAGGTGGAACTCTGCAGGGTAGCCGATGCCGATGACAGACCATGTAAAGTTGTCCGCACCTAACCATCTGTGCGTTTCTGTCTGAAGGTGCGTAAGTTCGTATGGTGTGGAGAATGTCCCACCCAGAACTCCAAGGACATACTGTATGTGCACCGGCAAGTCCAGTTGGCCTGCTCTAACAAGGAAGCCAGTGTTATAGAGTCCATTTGTACCGTAGATTTCGACCTCTGGCTTGACGTTGTGCTTTTTCATGGTTTTGGTAAATACTTCCAGGTCTGCGAAAGTGTTTTTGAAAACAAAATCCTTGGACAATTCCACCACCAGTTTCTCCCAGGGATACTTCCATTCCTTGATCCTCTCTGCAACCGGGAACACGCTGAAGTTCATGCTCTCAACGTCCAAGGAACACATTTCAGGTTCAAACTCGGGAACGACTGCTATTCTCTGTTCCGCTGTCATTCCCCAGCCGCCACCGGTGGTGGCGCAAATCACTACGTTGCATTTTTCCTTGATTTTCGTGAGGGTTTCCCTCCAGATCTTCAAATCAGCAGTCGCACTGCCATCCTCTGGATTCCTTACATGGACGTGGACCACGGCCGCTCCTGCCTTGTATGCTCTGTATGCCTCGTCAGCTATCTGGTCGGGAGTTATGGGCAAGTAGGGCGTCTGGGATGGGCCTACCGCAGAACCAGTCAAGGCGCAGGTGATTATCAGTTTGGGCATCTTGGCCATCTTATCTAACCTCCTTCGTATCCCCTCGAATTGCTATGCACTGCTTCTTTGCATTGTCAAAGCCCACTTGAGCATTACCTCTCCGCTCACGCAGGTTTGAAAGACCTTATGTCTGACAGCTCCCCTTTGGTTTCCTCTCGCCACTGTACCTTAACTTTGAGCCCTTCCGTTATATCCTTGGCTTTAATGCCTTCCAGGGGCATAAAGATCGTTGAATCCGCTTTATCTAACTTTATCGCCCCGATTATCTCCGGTTTCTCCAAATCCAGGAAGTTCCCCTGACCATCCAGTTTCACGTGAGCCGTCGTATAGCTGACCAGAGTGCCTTTCCCTGAGAGAGTTATCAAGTTTTTTTCTTCTATTTTGGCATAGCATTTGCCGCATCGTGACCTCGGCGGGACATAAGTATATCCGCAACCGGGACATTTTGCTGCCAGGATTTTTCTATTGGCAAGTTCCTTGATAAATTTCTGCATCAGGAAACCTGTTGCCCAGTTGAAGTTGGCAACCATCGGCAGGGCCTGTACCTCAACGATCTCCGATTTGCTTTTCATCGTTTCTATCCCTCCCCAGGTAGTTGACAGTGCTGTCCGTTGTTCCTCAAAGAGGCTCAACACCTTCGAAATCGGCTAGTGCACCTTGCGGTTCTTTTGCCCAGACGGCCTTAACCCTCATCCCTATGTGAACGGCCTTCGGGTCCGCGTTCAGCAGTATTGTATCCGTGTTTGAGTCTGACCCATCGAACTTAACGAACACAGGTATCACCACCTCGCCCTCTTTTATCAAGCCTGTTTCCACCGGGTCCATTCCGATGACCTTCAATTTCCCTTTCATTATGGGGGGACTGACTACGAAGCAGGTAATGGTCCCTTTATCACTAACGGTCTTTCGTCCATCCATTATGCGATGACATCTTCCGCACAAGTTCCTGGGCGGCACAATCACCTTGGCACAACCCGGGCAGAATGAGCCGATCAGTTTCTTCCGCTTGAGACCCTTCACGTATTCTTCTATGAGTCTGGAACCCTTATAGTGATAGGCACTGAGAATCCATGTACCCTCGACACCGATTGTCTGCGGTCTTTCGTCCTTTATATATGCCATACTTATTACCTCCCGGGGGAATCCCCTAAAACTGTGACTGTGGTGAAATTGGTTACGCCCCCCCACCCATGGGCAACGGCGTTGTGCACTTTCTTCGGGACCTGATGCTCTTCCGCCTTGCCCATTATCTGCAGAGCGCACTCCAGAATGCGCTGCATTGCAGAGGATCCGATGGCGTTGGTGGCATTGACGCCGCCTGACGGATCCAGGGGCATTCTTCCGTTAATATCAGTCTCGCCTTTCTCAAGAGCTTTCCAGGCCGTGCCTTCATCATACAAGCCCAGTCTTTCAGCGAATATCAACTCCTGACTTGGGAATGGCTGGTATATCTCCGCCATGTCAATCTCTTTTTGGGGATTATTTATTCCTGCCATCTTGTATGCTTTAACTGCAGATAACCAGGCACCCCTTTGTTCAGAGGGATCGGTCACTCCAACCCCACCCATATTCTCGCTCTGTAACTGGTTCTCCTCGTCCGAATAAGAGGCGAGTCCCTTGAACCAGGCTGGTTGCTTGGCTTTCTTTCTGGCCACGCTCTCTTCAGCCACTACAATAGCCGAGGCACCATCGCTTGCCGGGCAGACATGTCCATACCTGAAGGGATACGTGATTATCTCGGTTTTGGCAATATCCTCTGCAGTGCACCCTGGCCACTGAAGGTGTGCATATTTGTTCTTGGCAGCATTCCGCCTTGCCTTTGCCGCTACCATATCGAAGTGTTCGATGCTGCACCCAGATCTATGCATGTAGAATCTTGCCTGATAGACGGCAACGCCAGCAGCCGCTCCTACCACCGAGGTGGCGACCAGGTTCTTAAGACTCAACCCGTAAGCGGCGGCGTGGAACACATTGGCTAGTCCTACGTGCAGAAGCCCAGTCGTGGCACCCGCCTCCTTGCTATCTGAATGTTTTTCCCAGGCAACGGCTACAACTACATCGTGAAGTCCCGAGGCAACAGGATAATAACCACCCTGACCGACCGACCCTCCGGTCGTCCCACCGGTGGCAATCCTTAGGACCGGTTTCCCAGCGGCACCAATCCAGTCACCTAACCATTGTTCTGGCTGGGCGATACCACCGAATCCCGGCATATTGCCCACAACAAAGGCATCTACTTCGCGAAGGCTGACCCGAGCGTCTTCCAGCGCATTAAAGACCGCCTCCGATACCAGTTCAGCAACGTTGACATCTCGTCTCCTGCTCGAATGTTTGGTCTGCCCGCAACCGATTATTGCCACATTTCTCTTCATGATCCGTTGCCTCCCAATATGTAAACTGTATTCTTCTGGGCGCAAATCCCGAATTGTCCATGGGCAAGAGCCCTACGGACACCAGGCACCTGATACCTGCCTGCTTCACCCCTTATCTGTTTTGCTGCTTCTATCACCCTGATCAACCCGGTAGCACAAATAGGATCAGCACCCAGTGCTCCACCGCTCGGATTCACTGGCATACTGCCATCTCTGCGAGTTGTGCCTTTTTCAATCAGGTTTTTCCCCTGACCTTCTTTACATAAACCCAAGGCTTCGTAAATCATCAATTCCTCATGAGCAAATTTCTCCGAAACCTCAGCAACATCCAGCTCAGACAAGGGATTTTTGATACCAGCCATCTTGTAGGCTGTCCTGGCAGCTGTCTGGAGGGAATCAAGCTTCTCGATATTTCTGTCCCTGAGATATGGGTCCTGGCAAGTACCGACTCCTTCTATCCATACGGGTTTGTCGGTAAACTTCTTGGCTTTCTCCTCAGAGGCAAGTATTACAGCACATGCACCATCGCTGATGGGGGACATCATTAGCTCTCTGATGGGATCGTAAAAAACTTTTGCTCTCATTACTTCTTTCTCAGTCAAGTCTGGCATCTTTCTGTGTGCGTAAGGATTCCTGGCAGCGTTGGTAATGTTTTTAACAGCTACCATTGCCAGATGCTTTTCTGAGACATCGTGCCTGTTCATGTACATCCTCGCCTGAAGAGCGGCAGCAGCAATATCATTGAGCACGCCTATTTGCCGATCAAACAATGGATCAAGGGTGAAACAGGTTACTTGATGGGGATTAAAAGTCGAGCCCTGCGTATGTGCTTCTACCAGGGCTACATCATGAGTGCCGGCAAGGATTCTCATCAAGGCATAATAAAGTGCAAAAGTCCCGTCTTCCTCCACCTTTGATTCGTCCTTCATGAAGGCTCCAACGGCCATGCTGAGAAAGACGTTTGAAATCGTCCTTCCATCCAGAAAATCCGAAGAGGCCGTGATCACGGTATCCAGATCCTCTCTCAGGATGCCGGCATTGTGCAAAGCCTCCTTGCAGACTTCAAAGACCATATTTTCTCTGGTTTTCTGCATATTATGCTGGTGATGGGATTGAGCATAGCCAACTATTGCTACTTTTCTCCGCATTTTGCCTCCTCGTGCTCAAATAATGGAAGAAATCTACGTTCTTATTTTAGGGTCACTCGTTGATTGGACTAGCTATACCTCCGGGATTCCATTTTGACTGATATTTACTTATGCTCATTTCAGGGGACTCTATAATATCTCCATATCATTTTTCTGTCAACTGTCTACAAATGCTGCCTCGAAGATACTCCATCAAACTTGCAATTTAGGCTATTTCTAAAACGGGTTGTAGTCCAGCGTTGCGGTATTCAGCCCCAACATCAAAAGCCTATCATTGGCCCCTCTATCGACCAATTCAACACGCGTCAAGGCAGTATCGCTAGTCTTGCGAAGCATCCGGGCCTTGGTCAGGAACGGCCCGACTTTTCCCTGAGACAGGTAGTGTAAGGTCAAATCCTTGGTTATCAAGGGTTGTCCTGTAGCTGCGCGAGCCGTGCACTGTCCCGCTATGTCCGCGAGAAGGGCAACAATCCCTCCCTGGATCGCGCCGAAACTATTGCGTACGTAATCAGTCATTTTGATTTCGACGACGCCTGCCGTGTCATCCAGAATCTGGAGCCCAACCTCATCCAGATAGCGCCGGGAGAGCCCTGACCCCTCAACAGCGAACGTTATACCATTGACCGAGTCTGCCTCGACCTCGATGGTATCCTTTCTTCGGGGGAGTCTCGAGAAAGTTATAATTGCTGATCCTATGGATGTACTGGGATGGGTGGAGCTATTCAGTTCTTCGCTGATATCCACGTCGATGACATTTACGCTCTGTCCTGCTCTGACGACTGCGCCGGATGCAACGATGGTGCCCGATATAGCTGGTCTTACCATATATATTGACAGACCTGCCGTGGCGATCCAGTCGGGATAGATTGCTCTAATTGCCAGAGAGGCGCCAAGCAAATCTACGAGTGTGGCGACAACACCAGCATGGACGCCGCCTCTATCAGTGCAGATCTCTGGCACGACTGGTGCTCGTACAACACAGCGTGTCTTCTCTTGAAATTCAACTGAGATGCAAAGATCTCGCAGCATGTGATGCCGAGGCGGATAGTCACCTGTGGCGGACACACTATGCCTGTCATTTTCCATTTTTGCTGACGATTTACACAGTTAAAACCTGAGTCTCTTTTTGGCTGCCTTTAGAAGGTCCTCTCTAAACTTGGGATGTGCAATCTCGATAAGGGCGAGGGCACGCTCTCTCTCATTCAACGGCGCAAGATTCGCAATCCCCCACTCAGTCACCACATACTGTGCGTAATGTCTCGGCACAGTCACCCTGGATCCCTCCGTCAGGTAGGGCACGATGCGAGATATCGTCCCATTGTGTGCAGTGCTGGGCATTATGTTGATCGCCCTTCCCCCTTCCGACCAGTATGAGCCGATCATGAAGTCAAGCTGTCCGCCCGTGCCGGAGCGCATCGAATCGCCGAAAGACTCTGAGGCGATGGTTCCCACAAGGTCAACCTCGACGGAGCCGTTGATAGCCACCACGTTTTTCTCCTGGCTCAGCAAGGGGATGGAGTTGGAATACGAAGCACAATAGAACTCGACCATAGGATTGTTGCCCAGGAAGTCGTAAAGCTCCTGGTCTCCGATGGTGAAAGCCGTGATAATCTTATTCGGATGAGTCTTTTTATACTTACAGGTGACGATGCCCTTCTCCACAAGCAGGTGGGTGCCCTGGGGAGCCATCTCTGTATGAATCCCCAGGTCTTTCAGACCACTGTCGGCAAGAAGCTTAGATATCTGTCCCGGGACTGCGCCTATCCCTACCTGGATGCAATCCCTGTCCCTGAGCAAGCTCACCACGTTCGATGCGATCTTCTTATGTACCTCCGATGGTTCGGGCAGCGGGGGCGAAAACAGAGGCTCGTCTACCTCCACGAATTTCTCGAACCTGCTGACGTGGTAGTGCGAATTGCCGTAAGTGTGCGGCATCTTCGGGTTAACCTCGGCGATCACCACAGCGCCCTGGTCAATGATGTCCGGTGTGAAGAATAGATCAAGGCCAAGTGAAACATAACCGTGGTCGTCGGGGGGACTTACCTGACAGAGAATAATCGTCCTCCGTGGGTCGATCTCTTGTCGTCTTTTCTGCCAAACACCCACTGTGGAGCTTTGTATCGGAACGAAAGTCGAAATACCTTCTTCATGCTGCCACATGGTAAGCTGGTTATAAAAGCCGCACATCATATCGAAGCACTCTTTGTACTCAGGTGCAAAAATCTTATATGGGTGAAATACAAGTGCTGATATATACTGAACGTTCTTCAGTTCGTCTTTGCGGTCCGCGACTGCGTCCATCATTGCCGTCGTGGGCTCACCCAGGCCAAGGGGATTTGCCATCCGGTCGCCCGATTTAACGACTTTCGCTGCCTTTTTATGACTGCATAGCTTCGACCTGTATTCCTCTCTCCAATTCATCTTGAAGCTCCTTTCCTCTATCCGACTAGCCAGTAATTGCTAGCTTTCCCACTCATCGTTGAAGAAGCAATTTACAATTAAGCTTGATGCCCCCTGGGTCGCGGAGGGCTTTCTCGCGGTCTGCCTGGGAGTTGAGCCCTTTGAGTATCTTCACCCTGTGCTGCCTGTATCATAAACCCACCGCGCATGAAAAGGCAACTCCTCTTCCTGAGGCCGAGGCCTGTGATATTGATAGGTATTTTAAATACCGGTGGCTCCCTGATTCAAGCTGGATTTGACCCTGGAATAATGCACGGCAGTGGCAAGCGCCTTGATAGCGAGTTCGATATCGAAGTAAGCCGGTAACCCGCGTCCTTGCACTTGGCGAGACAGTTCCTCCATCGGGCCAAGCTCTGTTCCATAGATCCAGAGGCTCACCGGCTTTGTAACATTCTTCATCACTCGGTCAAATATATCGATATACACTGGTGTTTCTGCGCCCGAGCTAGCATAGAGGGTAGCAGTTACACAATCTACATTTGAGTCGTCCAGCACTGCGGCTATCGTCTCTTCCAGAACAGGCAATGGATCGTCTGTGACAGGTATGATTGGACCAAGATCAACCGGATTGCGGGCAAGCTGGGGGGACAACTTAGACAACCTGCTGACTGTTACTGGCGAAAAGTCAGCGATGGCCAGGCCGCATTCTTCAGCAGTATCGACTGATGCCACTCCCACGCCGCCGGTGAAGGTGATAATAGCGATTCTATTGCCTCGAGGAAGCGGCTGATTAATAAAGACCCGGGGTATCTCCCAAAATTCCCGCCAAGTATTTAAACGAATAGCGCCGGCCTGCCTGAACGCGGCATCGTAGATTCTTTCGCTTCCAGCAAGTGATCCTGTATGAGAGGCGGAAGCTTTGGCACCCCGCTCAGTTCGTCCCGGTTTCAGGAGCAAAACTGGCTTGCGCGCTGCTACTTTCCGAACGGTATCGATGAATTTGTGCCCGTCTTTAACGTCCTCGATATGCATGGCAATTACACCGGTCTGAGGATCATTTGATAGGTAGTTCAAAAGGTCAACCTCACTCACATCGCACTTGTTGCCCAGGTCACACATCTTGCTGATAGGATAAGCCTGGTCTTTCAGAGGTTGTCCCTGGGCGCCAACAATACCGCTCTGGCTGCAGTAGGCTATGTTTCCCTTATAAATCTTGTCGTAGCTAATGAAATAGGGATTGGTCACTAAACCGTTTTCGGTGTTAAGGGTGCCGATGGTGTTAGGCCCCATGATGCGGAGCCCGCTGCGATGACTTATTTCCACAATTTGTCGCTGAAGCCGGGCTCCGGCCTCTCCGGTCTCGGCAAAACCATCAGATACGATAATAGCAGCCTTCACACCTTTCTGGGCACATTGGTCGATGATCCCTGGCACCTTCTGCTTGGGCGTAATCACGATTGCCAGATCGATTTGGTCTTCCACAGCACCCACGTCAGGATAGGCCTTCAAGCCGAGAGCCTCTTTATATGATGGGTTGATAGGATAGATTCTGCCAGCGAAATTGAATTGACGCATATTCTTTATTGCCGTGTAGCCGAGCCCGCCCCATTCATTCAGGGAACCTATAACAGCTATTGTTCGAGGCTCAAAAAACGCTCTGATGTCGCTATTTGCATGTAAAGCCATACCAAACCTCGTGGTTAATTTGTTGCCACCGATGTTAACAACATGAGTTCGATTCTAACAATTTGGTCGAAGTAAAGTCAATGATTCTCGGGCCCACACCGGTCATTGAATCCATCCTTGACTTGTACCTCGCTCTGGCATAAGATTTTTTTAGAGGGGAATGCAACTTGCGGCTTTAGGTCATGAGCTTAAAAGGACTAGAGTACTTCAGGCAAGATCGTGACGCCCTTAAATTGGGTGTTTTAGGCCTTGAACAGACGCAATCCCCGGGAAAAAGGCTGACAGCAACGTTAGCTAAAGCCATCGTAGAGAACTACGATCGAATAATAGAATGTGCTGAGAAAGGCAAGCCGTTCATCGCCAACACCTACGGCAACGCTCCCGAGCTACTCGTTGCCCTCGATCTGCCATGGTTCACAATTTCTCAGATTCCTTTCCTGCCCATGTCGGAGCCCCATATTCTGGATGATATCGATGAAGCAGAACGAGCCGGGCTGGGCACGGATATGTGCACGCTGATCAGGCTGGGGATTAATTCGGTGTATGCAGGGCGCCTTCCTACGCCAACCGCTTTCATCGGGCTTCTATCTCCCTGCGATGGTGCGAATATGCTCCATCATGCCATAGCTAACAACAAGGAATGGCGCAATGTGCCGACTTTCTGCAGCGACCCGCCATATTTAGAGAGCGACCGCAGCGTAGCGTTCTTCGCTGACGAACTGAGGCGGATGGTAGCATTCCTGGAGAAGCAGACAGGAGCTAAGCTAGATTTTAAGCGACTGCGGGAAGTAATCGAGGAATCCAACAAGCAATACGAGCTGTGGGCTGAATACAATGAGCTGAGGCGGGCAGTGCCATGTCCGCACAGCGCTGCCATGGGGGCGCAAGCATGGAATGCGGCTCAGAATTTCATGGTGGGAGACCCCAGGGGCACCAAATGGTTCCGCGATCTGGTCGACATAACGGAGCAGCGGGTGAAAGAGGGAAAAGGGAGCGTGCCGAACGAGAGGATAAGGCTGTTCTGGTTTGACATTCGGGCTGTGTGGTTACCTGAATTAACCGAGTGGCTCAAGCGTGAATGGGGAGCCTGCATCGTGATGGACATGACGGGCTATGCCCCGTATACACTGATAGATACCTCGAGTGAGGAAAGTATGTTCAGAGGTCTGGCCAAGAGGTATCTGTGTGACATACCGATGGTCAGGCAAGTTCATGGCACGGCAGATATCTTGATCAGTGATATTGTGAGGGTGGTGAAGGATTACAAAATAGACTGTGTGGTCTGGCCGGGGCACATGGGCCATAAAGACGGGGCGGCAAGCGTAGGCATTATGAGGCAGGTGTGCCGTGACCTTGGAGTCCCATTCCTGGTTCTGGGCCTCGACCTCCTCGATAAAAGGTATACTAAGATAGAGGAGCTGAAGGGCAAATTCAGCGAATTTTTCAGTGTCAAGGGACTGGGCTAGGTTTCAAGTAATTCGTGTGAGGTGCGACAATTCGATGACCGATATGAACGAACCGAATATGACAGACTATGAGCTCACCCGCAAGGAGTTTCGGCTCGATGTCCCGGAGTATTTCAACTTCGGCTACGATGTAGTTGACCAATGGGCCGCTCGTGACCGGAACAAGCTTGCGCTGCTCTCCGTGGACGAAAACGGGGGCAATCCCAGGCATCTCACGTTCAATGATATGAGTAAAGCCTCTAACCGATTTGCCAATGTCCTGAAGAAACTAGGCATTCAAAAGGGAGACCGGGTAATTGTGTTTTTGCCTCGCATCCCCGAATGGTACATGAGCGTGCTGGGAATGATTAAACTCGGCATCATCCCCGTGCCTACTACCGTTCAATGCACCTCGAAAGACATCGAATACAGGATCGGCCTCTCCGGCGCAGTTATGGTGATAGCTGATGACGAGAATGCGGAGAAGGTCGAGGCGATCAGGGAAAGACCCAAGTCATTGAAATACCTGATGCTGGTGGGAAAGGATAGACGAGGAGGATGGCTGAATTTCGCTGCGGAGCTTGCTAGCGCCCAGGAAAAGGTTGACGGAGTGCCACGAACGAGAAGCGATGACCCCATGCTCCTCTATTTTACCTCGGGCACGGTCTCCTATCCCAAGATGGTGATACATACGCAGGCCTCGTACGGCATAGGACACCTGATTACAGCCAGGTTCTGGCATGACTTGAAGCCATGGGACATACACTGGACGATCTCCGACATGGGGTGGTCGAAGGCGGCCTGGGGCAAGATTTTCGGACAATGGACGATCGGCGCGGCTGTTTTTCTACACGATGCACCTGTAAAATTCGACCCCAAGCTGACGCTGAAGCTCATAGAGCGTTACGGAGTCACTACGTTTTGCGCTCCTCCCACAGTATATCGCGTCATGGTTTTGGAGGACTTGAAACAGCATAAGCTGGGTAAGCTGCGGCACTGCACCGCTGCGGGCGAGCCGCTGAACCCGGAGGTCATATCCAAGTGGGAGAAGGGGACAGGCATGAAGATATACGATGGGTATGGCCAGACTGAGACAGTGAATCTGGTGGCAAACTATCGCTGCTTACCGATAAAGCCTGGCTCAATGGGGAAACCTGCTCCCGGCTTTGACGTGTCAGTGGTGGACATTGAGGGTAGAGAACTGGCCCCGGGCGTTGAGGGACATATAGCTGTAAAGGTGAAGCCGACACGGCCGGTGGGCCTGTTCAAAGAGTACTGGAGGGACACGGAAGAAAGCGCCAGGGTATATCATGGGGACTGGTACTTCACGGGAGATAAGGCATATAAAGACGAGGACGGCTATTTCTGGTTCATCGGCCGCGCCGACGACGTGATAATTACATCAGGATACAGGATAGGTCCTTTCGAGGTGGAATCAGCTTTGATAGAGCACCCCGCCGTAGCCGAGGCAGCGGTTGTGGCAAGCCCGGACGATTTGCGAGGGGAGATTGTAAAAGCTTTCGTCATACTGGCTCCCGGGTACTCCAGCTCAGAGCAACTGAAAACAGAGCTGCAGGAGCACGTCAAGCGGGTTACCGCTCCTTATAAATATCCCAGAAAGATTGACTTTGTAACCGAGCTGCCCAAGACCATTTCGGGCAAGATAAGACGCGCCGAGCTGAAGCGCAAGGAATGGGAAGGCTGGCAGAGAAAATAGATATTAGCCTGCTCTGATTCCCAAGCAGAGAGCCGCATATTTTTTACCGCCCTAGCCCCTTGACAAATGCTTGGCGATATGTTACGATATATCGTGATGTATAGAAACATATCTAAAGGGTCGAGGCGCTATATAGGATACTATAGCACCGGACTAAACCAGGAGGAGGTGAGTTATGTTTGCCAGACATCCATTTGAATTCGAGAGGCGGGGGCGCATGTTCGAGAAAGGCGATTTCAAGTATGTAATCCTGGGCATTTTGAAAGAGAAGCCGAGTCACGGTTACGAGATTATCCGTGCGCTGGAGGACCGCTACTATGGCTTCTATAGTCCCAGCGCCGGCTCGGTCTACCCCACGCTGCAGATGCTCGAGGACCTGGGCTATGTCAAATCCTCAGAGCAGGACGGGAAAAAGATATACACTATCACGGATGAGGGCCTCAAATTCCTCGATGAGTGCGAGCCAACCGTGGATAAGCTAAAAGAGCATATGAGAGGCTGGTGGGAGAACCGCGACGAGATGAGAGCAGTGGGGCGTGAGCTGGGGCGGATACGCAGTCTTATCGGTCATACGGCCCATCCCATGGATCGCAAGAAGCTGGTGCAGATAAGGGAGATTATCTCTCATGCCTGCAATGAGATTGAGGCTGTGCTTGAGCAGTAGGATAAACCTTTGATAAAATAGGGCAAAGGAGGTCTAAAATGGTTTACTTCTCGATACCTGCTGCTACCGGAGGATTTTTCTTCAGCGCGTTTCTGCTGATGATTTTCTGGGGAATTATCGCTCCGGATTTCGGCATCGAGACCATAGGGTACAAGATGGCGATGCTGATGACCATAGCCTTGTGGCTTGTGGTTGCTCCGCTGGCTGCTGCTGTAGCCAGGAAGCGTTTCTGGCGATAACAGCTTTATGGGTAGGGGTGGTTCGTGAAGCGCCCTTCATGTCATTGCGAGTCCGCCTCTGGCGGACGAAGCAATCTCCGCGTCATGCTGCAGTAGGGGCACGGCATGCCATGCCCTCAATTAATAAACAGCGCTTCGTCGCTATAAAACCGTAGGGGCGAGGTCTCCTCGCCCAAATCCCCCCTTTTGCAAAGGGGGAGCTTTGCCTCATAAGTGCCGCTTGCCCTAAAAGTCGGTGAGTTGCCTCAAAAGTATATTTGAGTATTTACCCCTCCGTTGGTAATGCTATGGCCTGGTGTGCGAGGGCAAATAGCTTTTGTTCCAGGACGTGAATGTATTTACTTGTAGCTTCTAAATACCCTATTCTATTGGCCGCAATGTCTTGACACCCAATCTCGGGGATATCAACTGTGAGGCGGTCAAGCCATCCCTTGTTGAATGTCGCATTGTCGCTCCGAGAAGTAACTGTCGCTCGTACGAGACGGGAGTATTGATGTATAAACCACTTCATGTTCACCCTTCCCAGCCAGACTGGCCTTGGAGTAAGAATATATACATGGTCATTAGGTACAAATTTACCTGACAGGTGATGAAACATCGTTCCCGCATAAAAGCCATTTCGTGTAAGGAGTATGCATTCTCCATCGAATGTTTTTGGCTTCTTCCCATTGGGCAGTTTGAGCGTGGAACTCACCTTACCCATCAGATTCTCTTCTAGTGTAGCACCTGTTACTACTGGTAAAGGGTCATCACCTTTTACGGGAGGGTTGTTGTAAATTACTTCTGCCGTGAGTCCAGAATTGCCACCTCGAATATCGAACACCTTTGAAATAATAGCTTTCGTTGTTGGAATATTGTTTGGTGAAGCCATCGCTCCATCGAGAAGTAGCTCTATCTGACCCCGAAAGCTCTGAAATCTGGCAAGAATATCTAAGAGATATCGTTTCCTCTCAAGCTGCGGAATCTGCACTTTTTCATAACTAGGCAAGTTTACCCGGAGACGGTCTAACCATTCCGTACTAAAGATACGGTTGTCACTCCTAGACGTAACAACTTGGTTAAACAATGTTTGATATTGTAAGACAAACCATTCGCACTGTATCTTCTCGGCCCATTCCTTTTTAACCTTCAAGACACAGGCGTGATGATTAATCGTAAAACGTGTGTTGGGAGGTTTGTAAGTTAAAAGACCAGCACTGCCGTCTTTTGTGAGTATGATGCATGGCCCAGTGAAATACTGTATAGGGTCGCCGTCCTTATTTTTCGCACCTTGCTTTATGTGGCCTAGCGGCTGCTCATTGTTACTAGAACCAGAGAATATGGCGATGCTATCATCTATGGATGCGGGTTTTTGGCTATAGATTACTTCCTCCGTTAGTCCATGATTGCCTGGGAAGTAGTCAAATATGTCCGACACAACATAAGTCTCAATCATTTGTTTTTCCCTTGGGCGGCCAGCGCGGACAAGATTGATTGCGCATCCGTGAGTAGTGAGGATATTTGGCTATCGAACTCAGCCTCAGTCATGATGCTAGTTTCTTGCGGGCGCAAGTAAACTTCACTCAGTAGATTGTGGAAATTCCCCGCATTAACGTGTTTGACCTCTACGAATTTGTATTTGAAGCCAGTTAGCCCCTCTTCCCGCTCACGGCCGTTGACAATACGCTCAAAATCATTTCGTTGAGCACCAAACTTTGAAGGTGAAAGTGAGAACAATTGGGCAAGCGACATTGCACCTGGAAAATGTTCTTCCAGTTCAGGCAGGTCGTCGTGCCATTTCGTTCTAAATCGCTTGTCGCTATTGGCGAATCCGTCGTAGTCCAAAACGAAGTGCCATATTGGGTGTATCTGTGTTCTTCCTACTTCCTCTTGCTGTTTCTTTCTCAAAAAAAGTAGATAGGTCTTTTCCTTGGTATAAGGAGCAAAAGCGAATCTTGGCAGCGAAATCACTGCATTGACATCACAAGTTGACAATAGTTTCACCCTAAAGTTCTCGCGAGAAGGTGCCTCAAGCATACCATCGGGAACCACAATGGCTATTTCCCCACCAGGCTTTGTGGCTTTGACTATTTTTTCCGCAAAAAGGAGTTCATTGCGGCGCTCATTAGTGAAGAGAAAATCATCGATTCTCGCTTCCCCTCCATATGCTCCCATTGGGGGATTTGCCAAGATATAATCGAACCGATTCTCGCTCCACCCGAGTTCGACTTCCCAGTCAACCAGCGAGTCCTTAACGTGGTGAATGTGCGTATGACCGTCACCTTCTAAGAACATGTTCAATTGGGTACGTGCGACTGACTTCTCGTCATTGTCAAAACCATAGAATGTATCCTTTTCAAGTTGCTTTTGGACTTTGGGACTGAGCTTACCGTTTATTTGGTAATTGTTCTTAAGTGCCTTATATGCTTCAGTCAGGAAACCCCCGCTGCCACAGGCAGGGTCGCCTATCAACAATGCCCTTCCTGTAACCTCATTCCGCAATAATAGCCGTGCCGCAATCCCTGTTATATGTCGTCGAGTATAGAACTCCCCAAACTCCCTTTTCTTGGTCTGTGAGGCGAACTCCTCATAAATTGCACCGAACACGTCAAAGCTACAGCCGTGGAAATGATATTGGTTCAGTTCTTCCCATATGCGCTTATAATGGTCGTTTGCTAATAGAGATGAAAAGTAAACCAGTTCCTTGAAATCCTCATAAGAATCACCATACTCACCGCCAAAAATGTCTTTGCATGACTGGCTAAAGTCGGCTTTCCAATTACCTTTACCCGAACCGTAGTCGGGCCAAACCTTCACTATGGGCGTCAGTGTCCGTTGGATCTTTTCTTTCTCACCGATATATTTTAGAATCACGAATGAAACAGTGGGGTCAATGCGCTCATCCCCCTTTTTCAGACCACAAGACCTATAAGTATCCGCAAGTTTGCCCAACGAGCGTCTAAACTTGTCTTCAGAGACCGGCATGATTCCAGGAAGCACCTGATGATAAACCTGGGAATTATCCTCTGAGACCTGGGCTTGAATCTTCTCGAGAACCTGCTCAGATTGAGGTTTAGTTATTACTGAACCGTCCAGAGTTATCTCATAGTCCGAATAGCCATTATAAAAGCGAAAACTATCAAGACAATTAGTGACGACATAGAATGCTAGTCCCTGCTTCTTGCTTTTGAGTTTCCCATGCTCCATCGCATCGCGCCAATCAATGTCACCGATGGCACAATTTTTGTGTTTTGCCTCAATTAGGCAAATGATATTCTTTTCGAAACCAGAGGTAGATTGGTCTTTCCGCGATATCCAAATATCGCCTCTTAATTGGCCTGATGCATCTGTAGTTGTGTCAATCTTACAGTGTTCCTGCGGAATACCAACACTTCCCAATTGCGGGAGAAGATACTGGACAATATCATTGGCCTCCTCTTTCTTCTTAGTAGGCATCAATATCCTCCCTATTTTCCGGTTTTCCTCTTGAACTTGTAGGGTTTATCCCAGTTTGGACTTTTGCACTTCGGACATACACGAGGACGCTCAGTCGGATTGCGAGGATACCATTGATGCCCACATCGGCAACGGTAGCCTTGCAGTAATACTTCACCGATTTGCTCTCTTTTATTTCCCATTAGTAATTCCTAATAGTATCTACAATGACTATATACTATGTGTCAACCCCTAGTAGTATATACAATTAGTAAATACGTAGGCGGATGTAACGAACCTATGTTCGTTACAGGTTGGTATTGATAGTACTTCTTTATAGGTCGTATGTTGCCACCAACAACTGCTGAGAAGTACGCCATTGCACAGCCATTTATGGTATAATCTGGTCACTTCTACACGAAAATTGTTGAGGAGCTATTATGAAGGTTGTCATGAAGCATGTTAGCGGTACTGCCAAAGCCAACCTGGAACGCGCCAAAGAAGAATTAACCAGAGTTCTAGGCTTCTGGGGCGATGTGGTTAGCGCTAAGGCGAACGGTCAAAGAATCACATTGGAGATTACGATAAACCCGAAATGGGAATCTGACGATAGGGTGAGCTATCTCAAAGAGTGGATACCGGCGAAGGTTAAGAGCGTGTTCGATGTGATTAGCGTGTCCGAAAAGGAGCATGCATAGGCAGTATGCACAGCCTTTTCAATAACTCGCCATGTCGCGTACTAGCTGCTCAGGAGGAACAAGTAAATGAATGAAGAGAAATCCAAAGAGATTGTGCCAGTACCCCCAATCCAATTTGAGAAGTCCATTGTTAGTTTCAACAGACCTCTGGCTGAATACCTAGGAACTTTGGGTCTGCCAGTGAACGATGTTCTTTATCCGATCTCCGAACGCAGGAACATTATCAACGCTCTGGAAAGCGCTTTGGAAGTAATTCCCATCGACCAACGCGAAAAGGCTTACTATCTAACAAAGTTTACTGTAGCGGTAGCAGTCGGTTTGTTCGATGGAGCACTAAATTATCTCTGGGACCAGACAATTAGTGCTCTTCGGCGATTGGTTCTTAGTTTCGACCTTATATATTTCTTCTCCGTGGAGGAGAAAATCAATTCTCGATACAAGAACTTATCTAATCCGGATGACCTAGATGAAATCCCCGACCACGACCTGCTCGAAGCATGTAGGCGCATAGGGCTTCTATCTGATGTTAACTATAAGAGGCTAGAGCATGTCAATTTCATGCGTAATCACGCTAGCGCTGCACATCCCACTGAACATGATATTGACGGCTATGAGATGCTAGGCTGGTTACGTGTTTGCTTGCGGCACGCCATCACTGCACTGCCAGACCATTCGGTCATCACAATAAAGCGATTAATCGATAACATTAGAACCGTCTCTATACCGCCAACTGATATTTCTGCGATCGGTGCAGATATCGCTAAACAGCCGCAAGAGAGAATCGATGATTTTTTGTGGGCTATCTTTGGTATGTACACTGACCCTAAAATGAACGCAATTGCAAAGGCGAACATATCTGCATTGGCAAAATATGTCTGGAATTCAACATCCGAAGATAGAAAATATGAAGTAGGTGCCAGATTTGGAGTCTTTCGCAAGAATGCTGATATCACTCGCAAAGATGCCACTCAAGAATTTTTAGAGTCTTGCGATGGCCTACGCTATAAGGATGAAGACAGCCTTGCTGGCGAGCTAATCGATAAGTTACAAGCACTCAAGAGCGTTCATTACGCAACAAACAACTTCTACAACGAATATGTCCCGGCCAGTGCTTTAGAGAGTTCGCTCCCTCTCACCGGCAAAGTACCCCGCTCTGCGAGATCGCTGTGGGTTAAGGTAGTATCCACATGCTACGTTGGTAACGGGTATGGCTATAAACAAGGCGTGGACGAAAGTGCTTTGCCCTATTATGAGCGTTATATAGGTAAATTTTCCGAAGCCGAAACTGTGGAATTTCTTCGTCTATTCAAGGATCCAGAATTCACATCTCCGTTGTCCCGCGCTAAATGTGACGTGAGAACCAGAAAACTTGCGGCCCTGCAAGGTAAGTATACCAATACATATATTCAAAAAGCGCTGGCTCTCATACTAAAATGTCCCGAGAGCAAGCTGGATATTCTTGCAGACACAACCGAGTACAAGACCGTGCTTTCCAGCTTGCCAAAATATGCCTAATTCCAGTCATGCTTTCTATTTAACATAAGGTTTTGCACGGCCCTACTAAAAGGGGGAATCTGGATTCCTGCTTGCGCAGGAATGACATGCTTTGGGCGGGTTTGAAACCCGCCCCTACGTAAAATCCCCCTGTATCCCCCTTTGCAAAAGGGGAATTGGGCGAGGCAACCTCGCCCCTACATTTCATATCATTCCCCCGCTATTGATTGACAGACGTGCGACATTTTCCCCTTGACGGCATCCGTTCGCTATTCCGGCTTGTACTTGCCTATTACGATGTCGGGCACCAGGTCCATCCCTATGTGCCCCTCTTTTATCAGGCGAGCATATTCTTCGTCGGAGACGCCCAGGATACCCTTGTAGACGTACTCGTTGTGCTCGCCTAAACGGACCGGAGGCAGCCGGAAATGGTTGGGTGCTTTCGACATCCTGAATGCCAGGCCGGGGTATCTGTGGGTCCCGCATTCAGCCTGAGTTACCGTTTCGAAAAAGCCCCTTGCTTTCATCTGGGGGTCGTTGTAGGCATCGTCCGGGTGCTCCACCGGGCCGGCGGCTACGCCTTCTTTCTGCAGGATGTGCATAACCTCGAAGGCTTCATGCCGGCTCGTCCATTCGCCGATGTGCTTGTCCAGCTCGTCCTGGTTACGCCACCTGCTCAGGCTATCGGCGAACCTGTCGTCCTTGGCCCACCTGGGATTGCCCAGGGCGCGGCAGAGGCCCTGCCATTCCTCATCGGTGCGGATGGCGATGGTTACCCATCTGTCCTCACCACGGCAGCGGTAGCACCCCTGGATGCCGCCGTAGAGGTCGCGGTTCCCGGTTCTCTCGGTGACGCGACCGTTCATGGTGTAGTCCATGATGCCCTCGCCCAGTTGGAGCATGGTAGCTTCGGTCTGCGCCATGTCGATGAACATGCCCTTGCCGGTCTTGTTGCGCTGGTGCAGCGCCATGACAACCATGAAGGCACCGATGGTTCCCGATGCTTCGTCGCAATGGTAAATCGCTGAGTTGGCCGTGACGTCGCGGTCTGCATAGCCCCTGAGATAGGTGTGCCCCAGGAAGGCGTCCTGATGGGCGCCGAGGGAGCGAAAGTACTTGTAGGGGCCGGTTTGGCCGAAGCCGGACATGGAGAGCATGATGATATTCGGGTTCCAGGCGCTGATGACGTCGTAGGTGAGGCCGAAGTCCTCCATGACGGCGGGCTGGCTGTTCTCGATGAAGACGTCGCTCACCTGTATCAAACGCTTGATTATTTCCTTGCCCTCGGGCTTGACGGAGTCCACGGTGCAGGAATACTTGTTGCGGCCGTGCACATTGAACATGCAGCTCAGATTCCAGGGCCTGCATTTGGTCTCGTCGTAACCTTCCTTGAGATAGGCGGCATAGCCGCCCTTGACGAAGTCAACGGCGAACTTGGGATGCCTGGGAGCAGGGCCCCTGGTGCCGACGGCGAGATAGTGAATGGACTCGACCTTGATTATCTCGGCACCCCAGTCGGCCAGATGCATCTCCACGATGGGGCCGGCCCACATCTGGGTCATGCCGACAACTCTTACGCCTTCGAGCGGTAGCTTACCCATCTAGATGATACCCCCTTCCCTCAGTTTCACCAGGTCCTGTTTCGAGTACCCCAGGGAGGTATAGACCTCTTGGTTGTGCTGACCCAGCAGCGGCGCGGGATGCCTTATCTTCCAGGGCAGCTCCTTACATATGGCGGGCCTGCCGGGATAGGTGAGCTTGCCCACCACGGGGTGCTCGGCCTCCGCCCAGAAACCTCTGCCACGGAACTGGGGGTCAGCCACGAGGTCTTCCGTGGTATTGATGGGAGCACTCAGGACGCGCCCTTCCTGGCAGACCTCAACGATCTCGCTCCGCGTTCTCTCCATCAGCCAGGGGTACCAGATAGTGCCCAGAAACTCTTCTCTGCGCGTCTCGTCGAACTGGTTCGCCCCGCCGTAGATCTCCATGAGGGACATCTTGAGCACCCTTTCGATACGGTCCAGGAACATAAAGCCGCCGGCCACATCGACGTAGCCGTCTTTGCAGGGGAAGATGCCGTAAGGGTATTGCAGCATCCCCGCTATGTCCATCCTGGGGGTCAGCTCCTTGTTATACTCGTAAGCCAGTAGTTCGCTCATCCTTCTATCTATGGCAGCCATCTGGGTCTCCATCAGCGAGACGTCAATATGCTCTCCGACTCCCTGCATCCTGGAGGCGTAGAACGCAATCATGGTAGCCGTAGCCGCCATGTACCCGCCCTGGTGCTGGATGACGTTCATGCCCTTCTTGACGGGCTCGCAGTCACCGACGCCAGTGCTGCACATGGCCCCGCCCATGCCGTAGATGATGGGCTCAGATGCTTTGAAATCGCGATACGGGCCGGTCTGGCCGAAGTTGGAGATGGAGGTCATCACCAGTTTTGGGTTAATCTTCTCCAGGGTCTTATAGTCCAGGCCGAGGCCGGGCATGACGCGGGGGCTGAAGTTCTCGACCAGGATATCCACATCCTTCACAAGCTCTTTGAAAATCTTCTTTCCCGTCGCAGATTTCAGGTTCAGGGTGATGCTGCGCTTGTTGGTGTTGAGGAACAGGAACAGGCCGCTCTTCTCGGGATGAGGGTCGTCCTTGTAGAAGGGCCCCAGGCTCCTCGCCGGGTCTCCCCCATCGGGCCTTTCGATCTTTACGACGTCTGCACCGTAATCGGCAAAGAACTTGGTGCAGGCGGGACCCGCTATGTGCCAGGTGAGGTCGAGCACTCGAACGTCTGATAGAGGTTGCTTGGGCATGAATCCTCCTTGGTGTGAGCTACTACAGGGCGAGGCCCCTGCGCCCCAGGTCATGAGCGACTTCGGCGAGGTCGAGTTCCTTCAGTCTCTTCACGGTTTGGAGGCCGCTGGCCACGTCCCACCCCCGGAGCTGATAATACTCGCTCTTCATCCTCTCGAACTCCTGTCTGTCCACCACCACGCCTACTCTCGAAGTAATCTCACCGTCCTTGCCCGGGGCCTGGGCTTTGGGGTTCATCTCATTGCCCTTGAGCGGGGTAGTGAAGAGAGCTTCGGGAATCATGTCGCTTTCCCTGCCTTTGTGTCCCTCACGGATGTGTATGGCGCGCTGCAGGTTAAACACTTTTTCCCCGATGCGGTAGAGTCCGCGTTCGTCTATATCGCGCCCGGTAACTGCGGCGAGCATCTTGCTGTCTATGGAGGGGTCGCCTATGTGGTCTCCTCTCATGGTATGCGTCACCGGCCAGGTGAAGTCGCAGAGTATAAGGCATTCTTTGGCGTACTCTCGGTCCTGGATGGCAGCCGCTGCCAGAGCCTTGCCATCGTAGGTTGAGAAATCGGCGGCAAGCTCGCTGCCCCAGAACCTGGCAGCTATCTTGTGGAATACGTCGCTGGAGAGATAGGAATACTCGGGATTATTTGCCCAGTTCACCCACTGGAACAGGACGAGGCCCATCTCATGCAACTGGTTCACAGCCTGTCTCGGTTCCATGGCGTAGAGCAGGCCGTGAGCCGGGAACGTGCGCGGGCAATAGCTGAGCAAATGCCCAGACTTACATATATAGTCGCCGACCAGTTCCTCGGCTTTCGGGCCTAAAGTTGCGGCTGCCCTCTGTATGCCCAGGGCCAGGACGTCGCCGAAGCCTTCGCGCAGCGCCATCTTTTTGACCAGCGCTTCCATGTACTCCCAGCTTCCCAGCTTGGACAGGGGGATGCCTGTGCTCTCGTCGGTCAGGATGCCGGTGTGTCTGCACCGCGAGAGCCATTTCATCATCGATTCGATGGCGAGCGCATCGACACCGTACTCATCGCAGAGTCTGTTGACATAAAAAGTGGTCTCCGTGGGTTCAGGGTAGAACTTGTTGACCTTATCGAGATAGAACAGCGAGGAACCGCAAAGGGACTTGCCTTTCTTTGTCCCGTCTCTCGATTCCACAATTATTCTTCCGTCGAACCCGGCACAGCCCAGGCAAAGGTCCAGCTTCGTCTTCTGGCCTGATACGACTTCGATATGCGCCTCGGGTTTGCCGATCTCTTTTTGATAGTCATCACCCTTCCACAACAGCTCGCGCACCCTCTTCTTTACTTCGGTAAGCTTTTCGGGACTGGCCGGGTTCACTTTCCCGTTTCCTCTCACAGCTATGGCCTTAAGCTTCTTCGAACCCATGACTGCCCCGAAGCCGCTGGAGCCGCTTGCATCGTTGTCCGCGAGAACGATGGCATAGGATACAAGGTTTTCTCCGGCGGGGCCGCAGGCCACCACCGCGAAGTTGCTGCCGAACTCGTTCTTCAGGGTTTCACGGGTCTCGACCGTGCTCTTGCCCCAGAGAGAAGAACCATCCTTTATCTGTACCGAATCGTTCTGAATAAGCAGGTACGCGGGCTTCTCGGATTTTCCCGCAACGATGAGGGCATCGTATCCGGCGCACTTGAGCTGCCAGCCCCATCTGCCGCCGAGGTTGCAGTAGGAAAACTCCTCGGGATACATGGCGGGGGCCTTGCCGCAGACCTGCCACCTCGATCCGGAAAGGCCGCCGATTCCTGCGAGCGGCCCGGTGACGAAGATTATCCTGTTCTCCGGGTCGAAGGCCTTGACGTTAGCTGGTACCTCGTCCCAGTAAATCTTGGCGGCGATGCCCCTGCCTCCGAGAAACCTGTCGGCATACTCCGCGGTGGGCACCGTAGTTATCTTCCCCGAAGACAAGTCCACCCTCAGGATTTTCCCGGCGTATCCGTATTGCTGCTTCATTTTCTTCCCCCGACCAGGCTCTTTTTGAGCTTCGGTTTGAAGACGACTGACGGCTTCAGGTCGGCGGAATAGGCGAAGGCCACGGCATCAGTCTTGTCTCCGTAGCGTGCTCGAAGCTCATCGACAGGGCCGGCGTCCAGCGCCCTCATAGGGCATCCCGCCACGCAAATAGGTTTCTTGCCTTCCTTCAGCCGGTCGAAGCACAGGTTGCACATCTGCATCTTGGCGTTCTTCTCCGCGCCGAACTGCGGGGCACCGTAGGGACACGATTGCAGGCAGAGGTCGCACTTGTCCTTGCCCAGGCACTTTGCCCGGTCGACTACGACAATGCCGTCCTCTTTCCTTTTCGTGATAGCTCCGGCAGGACAGGCTTCCACGCAGGCAGGCCGGGCGCAGTGATAGCAGGAGGTAGCAAGCCAGGCGACAAACACGTCCGGGTATTTGCCTTCTTCTATGGTTATCACTCTTCTCCAACTCGCCGGGCCAGCCGGTACGTCGTGCCAGTCTTTGCAGGCTATCACGCAGGTATAACAGCCTGTGCACCGCGTCTGGTCGAAATAAAATCCTGTCTGCATTGTTTTTCTCCTATGCCTTCGAGTCCGTTTGGAAACCTCTTTCAACCCCCTAAATCCCCCAATCTTGGGGGACTTTTGGGGCTGGGGGATACCCCCAGACCCCCACCAGAAGGGCAAAGGCCCTCTGGACTCTCCATTTGCTAAGTGACTACGCCTTCTCCACCTGCACTAAGCATGAGTTGCTGGTGAACGCGCCGCCGGGAGAGCGCCTGTCGATGGTCAACACATTGGCGCAGCCCCCGTGATCGACGCCTTTCTTGTCGGGATCGTACCACGCTCCCTCGGGCAGGTCGGCGACCCCGGGCATAATCCTCTCGGTAACCTTGGCCTTTATTATCACCTGGCCCCTGTTATTGAAAACTTTCACCAGGTCTCCATCCTTTATTCCTCTGGCTTTGGCGTCTTTACCATTCAGCCATATCACCTGGGGATCTACCTCCCGCAGCCAAGGTATGTTGTCGAACTGGCTGTGGGAGCGTCTCTTGGGGTGCGTGCTGGTCATCTGAATGGGATATTTCCTGGCCAGCGGGTCGTTGCGGCTCTCCCAAGTTTCTATATATTTTGGGATGGGAGGTATTAACGGGTTGTTCATGTCAGCGATCTGCTGGCTGAAGATCTCAATCTTCCCCGATGGCGTGGGGAAGGGGCTATTCTCGATGTCCTCGATCTCCTTCTTAAATGGGATGGACGGCGGATTGTAGTATTTCTTCACGCCGGTCTCTTTGAATTTCTCGAAGTCGCCGACACACGGGGTCATTATCTGTTCCAGCCACTGTTCGTCGGTCTTGTCGTTGTAGCCGGTGATACCCAATTTCGCAGCGAGGTCATCGCATATCGACAGGTGAGAGCGCGATTCGCCGAGGGGCTCGATGACCTTCGGTTGATAGGCAACATGCGGTCCCGCGCCCCATACAGCATCGTTGCGCTCGAAAAAGGTGCAGGTAGGTAGAATAATATCGGCGAACTTCGCCGTCGGAGTCATGAACTGCTCCTGCGCAGCGATGAACTCCAGTGATTTCATTGCCTCAACCGCTTTGTTCACGTTGGGGTATTGGTTGAGGTAGTTGCAGTTGGCAATGTACACCATCTTATAATCGCTGTAGTAGCCGCCGGCTTTGCCCTTGAGGATGGCATCCCAAATCTCTGAGTTGTGCAGCCGGGCCACCAGCCCCGGCCCCTTGGAAATCGGGGTGGGCAGGGCGTCTTTGCGCATCGGCGAGCCGGCATCGACTGGATTGCCTCCCGTCTTCATCGCCGGTCCCATGGCGAACGGAATCTCGCCGCGCTGCGTAATCTCAGAACCCGCGCTGCCGCCACTTTTGCCGATGTTGCCCGTCATCGCCGCAAGCGTGAAGGCTGCGCGATGGAACTGCTCTCCGAAAGCCGTGCGCCCCGGGCCTTTGCTGGGCAACAACGCCGCTGGCTTAATGGTAGCGTATTCCCTGGCTACCTCGACTATAGTCCGGGCAGGGACGCCGGTGATAGCCTCAGCCCACTTCGGTGTCTTGGGCACGCCGTCTTCCTTGCCGAGGACGTACTCTTTGAATTTATCGAAACCTACGGTGTACTTGTCGATAAACGCTTTGTCGTAGAGGTCTTCGGTAATCATGACATGGGCCATTGCAATCATGGCGGCGGCATCGGTGCCCGGCCTGATGGGAACCCAGCGGTCAGCGACCAGGGCTGCGGTGTCAGTATATCTGGGATCGACTACGATGAATCTCGTGCCTTTCTCTCTAGCCAGAGCAAGGTGATAGGCCGTGCCGCAGCCATCGATGATGACGGCCGGATTCATTCCCCAGAGTATCACAAGCTTGGAGTTGGGCAGGTCGCGATGGTCATTGCCCACCGGATAGCCATAGGTGGCCTGGCAGGCGAACATCCAGCCCTCGTTGGAGGCTACGCCCCACATCAGGGTGCACCCTCCAGCCAGGCAGAAGACGCGCACTGCAGTCCTGGTATTATGCACCTGGCCGATGTCCCCGCCTGTGGTGAGATATATCACCGCTGCAGGGCCGTAAGTCTCCTTGACCCGCTTGTACTGGCTGGCTACAGTCTCAAGCGCCTCGTCCCAGGATATGCGCTTGAACTTGCCTTCCCCTCGCTCGCCCACCCTCTTCAGAGGATAGAGAAGCCGGTCAGGGGCATATACCCTCTGGCGGTATGCCCGGCAGCGCAGGCAGTTCCTGAGCTGAGGCTCATCTCCGTCGTCGGTCTCCAGGCGTGTGATTACCCCGTCTTTCACATGCACCTTCAGCAGGCAGGCTCCGCCACAATTCATATCGGTTCCGACGTAATACGCCTTTTCCGCAGTCGTCATGTTCTTACCTCTGTACGGATTAACAATCTGGAGTATTTGCTCCAGTCTACTCTGAAGGTAGACTTAATCATCTTTTGGCGCGTTTTCTGGTTCTAGCCTGAGTTTTCTCAGCCACTTTCGCCTGTTTCTTATTTGGCGTGCCCACAGTAGATGCCGGCGGCTTGAGATGAATCAGCCTGCGGCAGATGTCCGAACCGGTGGTGAGGGGACTTTCCAATAGCTCAACCTGCACCGGGTGTTTCACCACAGCCTCCCACATGGCCTTATTGAAATAGTTTCCGCACGTACACCAGTCAGGCGTGGGTTCTATGTGACCCATGGTGATTATGGGGCAGGCACACTCCCCCTTAACATCGGGGTAGAAGTCATAGAGAATGACGTCGCCCTTCCTCTCCAGCTTCCTCGCCCCGGGAAAGGCATCCATGAGGTTCTGGATGAAGGTGTCTATGTCGACATCCGTATTGAGCTGGGCGTAGGGCGTAAACAAGGAGTTGCACAGCCTTCCTGTGCATTCGAGGCACATCTCCCGGGCAGTCTCATCGAAATCAGGCTGGAAGATTCGTTTGAAGACCTCACTTTTTTGTAGTCCTGCGAAAAAATCGCGTTGTGCTTTCTCTTCTTCGGTCAATTCCTTAGGCATTGCTCCTCCTCAAAGCATTCAGTCGGGGCATCCTGCGATCCAATTGCAAAATCCGCAGACTTAGCTACTTACGCTTTGCCTTTTTCTTGACTGCCCTGGCCTTAGGCTTGGGCTTCATCTCATGTTCAGGCGTCGTGTGCTGCGGCGCCCTGAGGTGTATCACATACTGACAAGCGGGTTCGCCTGTGGTATTGGGGCTGCCCATCAATTCTGTCCGCGCAGTCGGCATTCCGATAGTTTCAAAATAGTACGCCGCCATATTGGCGCCGCAGGAACAGAGTTCCGGGAACGGCTCCATGATACCCATTTTGACCACCGGACACTCACAAATCGGCTTGCCATCATCGTCTATACTGCAATGATAGGTCGAGTGGACGATATTACCAACTCGTTTGATGGTCCGGGGACCCATGGGTGGCTCCATATCTGTCAGGTGTTTTTCAAGTTCCTCAAAGGTCATCTCGGGCCTGATTCCCAGAGCCCATACAGCCATGTCGGCACAGGTCTTAGACATCTTCATCATCACATAGTCCCTGTGCTCTGGCGGCAGCTCCCTTACGCCTTGCAAGACTCCTGCCAGGATACGCGGTACCCATTCTTTGTAGATAAGTTCCTTTATCTCAGGGGTAAATTCGTGTGGCATTTGCCCTCCCTTCTATCTATAATTCCACCTTACCTCATAAAAACTAATATTGCAATTTCGCTCACTTTGACTTTCTACGCCGGGCGCTTGCCTTTTTAGCAGGTTTAGCCTCGGGTTTCGCAGTGGTGAAACGAGATGGCTTGAGATGCACCAGGAAGCGGCACTCGTCCGTGCCATCCACCTGGGGGCTGCCCAGTGTCTCTACAGAGTCCACCTTTTTATCGGTGTACTCTTCGATGTAGGCCCTCACGCTGTTCGCCGAGCAGCCGCACAGCTCCGGCCTTCCTCTCATCATTCCGTACATAGCCAAGGGACACTGGCATATCGGGCGTCCCTTCTTGTCTTTGGGTGGAACGTAGGTCCAGTGAACGATATCGCCTACCTGGGTTATCTTCCTGGGCCCAAACGGAGGCTTCAATGCTCCCATTTGCTTCTTGTAAGCTTCCCAACTCATGCCCGGTTTGCAGTCCAGCACCATCTTAGCCTGGTCGCTGCAAGCCTTGGACATTTTCATTAACATCATATCTCTGTGCTCAGGGGGAAGCTCGCTGATACCCTGGTAGGCTGCGTCAACTATCCGATACAGCCAACTGTTAATCAGCTCTTTAATCTCGGGGCTCATCTCCAGGTAAAACTCGTCGATGGAGTCTTTTAGCTCGTCGGGTAACTTTTCGGCCATTATTTTTTCCTCCTTCTTGGCTTATTAGTTTTCTAGATATAGATACGAATTTATTTCCATTCGACTTCGGGCATAGCTACGGTCCTCACCTCCTCTATCACTGCTTCGGGTAGGAACGGGGTACGCAAAGGAGAATAGGGCACCAGCCCGTACAGGAATCTATAAACCACCTTGGGCCGCCATTTCCCTGCCTTCGTCTCCCATTCCTTATACGCCGGGTCATTTAAAGAAGTCTCGCGGATTTTGACCCAATCGCCATGCACATTTCCTGCCGTCCAGATGTTGATGACCTCGCCGCTGGAAGCGGTTCCGGCAACGGCTTTGTAACAGCCTACCAGCTTCATGCCCCACCTTTTCGCCATAGGCACAAGCTCTTTTCCAACGGCTTTTATGTACTCATCTTCCTTGCCCGGCGAAACCCGCGCCAATGTATGCAGATATATTGTGTACTTGTAGTCGCCCTTTTTAAGCTTAGCAAGCGTGGGCGAGAAGGACGCGGGCTCTAACACCTTGGCTATCGAGTCAGTAACGTAGTCAACAGCTTCCCGCTTCCAGGATTGTATCCAGGGATGTTTATCGTGAAGCTTCTGGATGCGGTCCAGTGTTGCCCAGTCATCCAACTCCCAGAGTGCCAGGTTCTCGTTGTAGTGGATGCCTATCATGAACATCCCGACCAGGCGCAGGCCGGTCTGCTCCGCCTCGGGCAGATAGTCGCTGCCCATCACCTTCCAGAATTCCTCCTGAAGCCGGGGGACGATCATTATGCTGTCATATAGATAAAGCATGATTAATTCCTCCTGTTTAATGAAGTAGGGAATAAGGAGCAGGGATCAAAAACTTGTAGCTCCACTCCGCGCATAATCCTGATACCTTCTGCATCCAGCGCTGGTACTTCGGGTCCTTGAGTTGCGCCTCATGTATCTTGCCCCAGTGCGCCCAATCTTTCACTGCCCACAGGCTTATGATCTCGCCGGACTCTCCGCAGGCGCCAAACCAGAGGTAGCAGCCAGCCAGTTTCATTCCCCTCTTTTCTTCCAGGGGCAGCAGTTCTTTCTCAAACGCCTTCAGGAACTCGTCTGTCTTTCCGGGAAGAACGTTGTAGATCAAACGGTAGTAAAGCGAGTTGCCCGTAAAGTCTCCCTGTTTCTGGCGCTTTTTGATTTCTGCCGCCGTGGGCGAGAAGGGGAGACCTTCCAGCAGGCTGTCGAACCACTCGTCCCGGTATCTGAATCCCTCACGGTGCCAGGTCAACCCATCGCGCTCATGGATCACGAAATTAGATAAGCCTTCGAGGGAATCTACGCCTTGGGGAAGCTCAGACAGGAAGAAGCTCTCGCGGTGCCTGAAGGCGATCCTGAAAACGCCGAGCACTGTCATGTGGCGCTTCAAGCCAGGGATCAAATCAGTGCCCATGACATCCACATACTCATCCATCTTGCCCGGGTAGGGGTAAGTAGTCTCATACAAATAAAGCATGTTTGCTGCCCTTCCCTTCTTATATTTTGTAGCTTATTTCAGGGGAGACCAGCTCTCTGTGCGCAGCAGCTTGCTCTCCCAACGATCGCGATACTTGAGCCCTTCTATCATCCAGTCTCCCGGCTGCGATGGCGGCACGCCGTGGGGGATTATGAGCGACAATAGCTCCCAGTTGTGAATCTTGGAGAGCACTATTGCCTCATGCCAGCGTCCACTGCCCGGGCAAGTGCGCCAGCCAGCCACGACGGTGATAACTGGAGGCTGTATAGCTGCAACCTGCGCCTGATAGACTTTGTGGAGGGCTTCGATATATTCCTCGGTTTTACCCAGATAGGGCCAGCCCGTATCCAGTATGTAGAGGCCGGGCGTGCCATCGTCTGGAGCAGTCCCTACGGAGGCGAAGTCAACTTCCTGGAGCGGCGATAAAGGATTGGGCAGAAGCATCTTGGATACAACGTCTCTGCGGTACTCGCAGACATCGCGATTCCACTTCTTCCATTTGCGGTCACTCACCATGCGATTAACCAGAGTGCCCCACGACTGCCAATCTCGAACTGCGGTAATGGAGACCGCAGTATAGCTTACGTTAGTCATCATGGTGAGATCCCAGAACCAGAGCACCCTGGCAAGGTCGCCCCGTTCTATAAGCGGCTTCCACCTGTCCCGCATAGCCTCGGAGAACTCCTCCATCTTACCGCCGATAACTTCGTGGATTTCCTCAAGAAATATCATGGTTCGGACTCCCCTTAAAGTATCACTTGCTCGCTTCATACTTAATGTGGTCGTCATAGTATCCGGCTATGAGCTTTCTGGTGAAGCTTTCGACAGGCTTCTCCATCCAGAAAAAGTAAAACGGCAGCTTGAGATGCACAGTCTCCGCGATCTCTGAGCCTCCCGGCGCCTCCTTCAAGGTAACAGTCTCGACGGTGCCCTTGCCGAAGCCATCGATGGTCTCGTTGACCATCTTCAACTCTTCAGGATACACCGTCTGAAGCTGTCGGAACGTTCTGGTGACGCCCAGTATCTTCATGGACCACAGGCATATACTGACGTCACCTTTCTCATACAGCGGCTTAACCTTAACATTCCTATGCCCGTGCAGCTTCTCCACATGCGTGTACTCCGCGAACGTGTGGAGCAGATAGGCGGGCGGCCTGGGGATGACTGCGTTTACAGTAAATACCCTCATTCCTGTCTCCTTCCGTCTTGCCTCACTTGCCCTTGAATATCGGGTCTCTTTTCTCCCAGAGAGAATTCATTCCCTCCTGAAAATCCTCAGTGCCAAAAAGAATGTTCATAATATAGACCTCGTAGTCCATGTGCTCTGCCAGGTCAGGTTCGTGAAGTCCTTTATACATAGCCGCCTTCGTCATCGCCACGGCTAGCGGAGCGTTCCTGGCTATCTTGGTCGCCATCTCCCTGGCCGCCATCATCAAATCACCGTGTGGCACAACCTTGTTCACCAAAGCGATTCTCTCTGCCTCCCGAGCATCTATCATGTCGCCGACAAGCGCAAGCTCCAGGGCTTTGGTCAGTCCCACGGCGCGAGGCAGAAGGTACGTTCCACCGCCGTCAGGGATGAGGCCCCGTTTCACCTGAAGCATGCCGAACTGGGCATTCTCCGAGGCAATTTTCAGGTCGCAGGCTACAGCCAGAACGAAGGCGCCGCCCAGTGTGATACCGTTTATCGCAGCTATGACAGGCTTGGGCATGCTCTGTATCTTAAGCACAAGGGTCAGGAGGCTCCTCTCGCCATAAGTGACAGCGCGCCCTCTGATCGTGCTGGCCATGGACGGCAGATTCTCGGTATCCATAGTAGCCGCCCAGTTGAAGTCTAGTCCGGCGGAGAAAACCTTGCTGTAACCTGTAAGGATAATCGCCTTGATTTCCTTGTCCCTGGCCAATTCTTCGAACGCCATATCCATCTCGCCCATCATTTCCATATTGAAGGCATTGCGTTTATCCGGGCGGTTCAGCGTAATCGTCCCTATCCCATCTTGCTTGCCCAGGAGAACCATTTTGTAAGGCATCTACGCCTCCTTCTGACCAGTGGTTAGTCTCTGCCAGCTAATATCCGTCCGAGAGGAGCATCACCCAGTAAAAGCTGCTCTGCTTCCCAGATAATGTTGTCTATCAACTCTCTAACAGTGATGATTCTTTCGATTGCTCCCACTGCCATCGAGCCGCCCATGACAGGCATGGGACGCGACGCAGAATGCGGCTTCGCGTCGCCCACCAGTTGGTAGACTTCCTGATTCCTGGTCAACTCATCCAGCCCTGGAGGCGGTGGCGCGAATACCCTGTCTCTGATCTCAGGGTCGTAGGGGCTGGCGTTCACCAGGGCCTGTTTGTGCCGTTCAGCGATAGGGCATTCTTTGGTAGCCATGAAAACGGTGCCCATGTACACTCCCTCGGCTCCCATCGCCAGCGCTGCCAGAAAGGTACGGCCGTCTCCAATCCCTCCGGAGGCTATCACTGGAATCTTGAGTATTTTCGTGGCCATGCTGACGGTGGTCATAGTGGTCAAATGATTGGCAGCTTTCTCCCCCTCACCTTCGATGCCTACTATGACCAGTGCATCCGCACCATGACGCTCGGCAGCCAGAGCATGCTTTAAAGTGGCTACTTTATGAATCCAGGGTATGCCCGCCTCTTTGATGCGTTTGCCATGCTCTTCGGCTTTGTAAGCTGAGGTGAATATGGCTGCCACCCGCTCCTCGATGGCAACATCGCGTAATTCGTCTATTCTAGGATGGCCTATGAGCGACAGGTTTACGCCAAAGGGCTTATCGGTCATGGATCTGGCCTTGCGTATATCTTTGCGCAACTTCTCAGCCGTCCCTAACGCGGTAGCTTCGATAATTCCGAAACCTCCTGCATCAGAAACAGGGGCTGCCAGGACAGCCCTGCCGAATCCACCGAAGGCGCCTTCAATAATCGGATACCTACAACCCAGCAGGGCAGTGACCTTAGTTTTCCAATTCAAGTTGACTGTTTCCTTACCTCTGTTCTTGCTTCCAGCTACCAGCTTCTGGGCAGCCCCAGACCCATGGCGCAGATAAGGTTTCTCATAATCTCAGAGGTACCTCCGGCCATGCTCAGGCCGAGGCACTGCTGATATTCCTTCTCATGTCTGCCCTGCAGAGGCGCCCACCTGGACTCTTTCACCTGGGCGTAGGGGCCTATGATCTGGCAGGCGCTGAAGGTAAAGCGCTGCACCATTTCGGTGGCCAGGATTTTCGCTCCGGCGGCCATGTGTGCCGACATCACCAGACCGCCCTTAATCTGGCTGCAGAGCACTGAGTAGGAATAGGTGCGACCTATTTCGATTTCGATTGACATCTGCGCTAATCGGTGCCTGATAAAGGGATTTTCAGACAGCGGCTTGCCATCCCGCTTCGCCTCATGGCAGTACTCCACCAGCTCTTCCAACTCACGCTTCAAATATGCAAAGAGAGCAATCATGGAACGCTCGAAGTTCGAGGTCATCTGAGAAGCCATCCAGCCCTTATTCTCCTCGCCTACCATGTTGCGCGCCGGGACGCGGACGTCGTCCAGAAAGACCTCGTTAAACAGATGAGAGCCATCGAGGCTCAAGATAGGCCTGATTGTGATGCCGGGGGTTTTCATATTTACCAGAAAGAAGGAAAGCCCACGGCTTCTCTTCTCGTTGGGGTTGGTCCGGGCGAGCAGGAAACCCCAGTCAGCACGATGAGCGCCGCTGCTCCATATCTTCTGGCCGTTGACGATATAATCGTCTCCGTTTCTTACGGCACGGGTGGTCAGGGAAGCCAGGTCGGAGCCGGCGCCAGGCTCGCTCCACAACTGGGTCCAGAAGCGCTCGGCGCGCGCTATGGGAAGCAGGTGCTCCTTCTTCTGCTCCTCGTTTGCGCTCACTAGAAGCGTAGGAGCGAGCAACGTTATGCCCCAGTGGTCGACGCCCGCACCCCGGTTGTAGCCCATGACATCGCTGAAAATAAATTGCTCTATGAGGGAGGAATCCTCGCCGCCATATTCCCTGGGCCAGGGGCGTGAAAGCCAGCCCTTTGCCGCCAGTTTCCGGGCCAGCTTCCTGTGGAACTCCCAACAGGGATCCAGTCCGAATATGGCCTCCATTGATGTTCCCCACTCGGGGGGAGCATACTTCATCTCCGCCTCGAAGAAATCGTTGAATTCCTTCCTCAGCGCCTCTTCTTGTGGAGTAAATCGGAAGTCCATCTTGGCTCCTCTCCTTATTCTACAGAGTCGCTGTTTCCAGCTCCTCCAAAAAAGCGGAACGACCTTTCCAATATCTTTCTCTCTCGACAAGTATCGCCGTTCCCTGCCCGGCGCCTCCGGGTATCGACGCCAGACCGTATCTACTATTCCGGCGGTTCATCTCATGAGCCATGGTTCCGAGCAGCCAGATTCCACTAGCTCCCACAGGGTGGCCAATACAGCATGCACCACCATTTACATTCACTTTATCAGGGTCAAGGCCCAGTTCTTTTATCAAAACTAACGGGACTACGGCGAAGGCCTCGTTAGTCTCCCAGAGGTCTATATCTCCTGCCGAGAGGCCTGCCCTCTGCAAAGCCGTCTTTGATACCAGGCAAGCACCGTACGGCGCGGCCTGAGGATCGATCCCCGACCAAGCCATCGACCTTACGGTCACCATCGGCTTCAACCCAAGCTCTTTGGCTTTCTCTTTTGACATGAACATCGCTGCAGCAGCGCCATCGACTTCTTTAGAGGAACTGGCAGCGTTAATTTTTCCGTCGGGCTTATAAATTGGCGCTAAAGACCTTATCTTCTCGATTGTTGAGTCTGTCCGGACACACTGGTCGCGGTCAAGAGTGGCTACCGTTCCATCGGGCTGTTTTATCTGCACCGTAATCATCTCATGCTTGAACTTGCCATCTCTTTGGGCCGCCGCAGCTCTCTGGTTGCTACTTAGTGCCCACTGGTCCAATTCTTCCTTGGAGATATGGTACTTGTCCGCGACGTACTCAGCGCCCAGACCCAGTCCCATTATTGCAGTCGGGTCGATTCTATCGAATATCTTGGAATTGGCCTGCCAGCGCGCGCTAAATTCCTTGGCAAGTTCCAATAAATCCGCGTCAGGCGTGATTACGGGATTCGGGAAATGGGACAGGCTCTCCAGTCCTCCTGAGATGATAACTTCTGCCTGGCCTGATTGAATCGCCATTGCCGCAAACTGGGCGCCTGCCATACTGGAACAACAAGCGCGGTCAACACTTATGCCGGGGACTTCAAAAGGAAAACCGGCCGCCAGAGAGATATCGCGGGCAACGTTTGCTTGCTCCCCAACCTGCGTTGGCGTACCGATAATAATGTCTTCTACGGAAGCAGGATCAACCCTGGTTCGCTTCATCAACGCCTGAACTACAATGATTCCCAGGTCGTCCGAGCGCACATCGGCGAAAAACCCCGGTTTCTTCTTACTAGCCCTGCCGAACGGTGTTCTCACGAAATCCACTATCACTGCTTCTTTTATTCTAGCCATTTCTACTCCTCCCCTAACTTTTTCTGATACTGCGCAGCGAATTAGTAATCATGAGTACACTCAAATGCTTATCCCTTTTTCATCAATTGCACAGCTTCGAGCAACTCAGGCTTCATACGGAGGGGGGAGAAAGAGACTAGGCCGAGAAGAAACTTGTAAGTCACCTCACGACGCCATACTCCTGCTCTCGCCTCCCAACGCTTGAGTGCGGGGTCTTTCCGGGCCGTATCGCGAATGGCACCCCACGCCGCAATCATATCCCCTGCGGTCCAGATGTGGATGACCTCGTCGCTATTGGACTCTCCGGCAGCAGTCTGATAACACCCCGCCAACTCCATGCCCCAACCCCGGGCCATCGGAACCAGCTCCCTCTTAATTGCCTCAATATACTCACCCACTTTGCCCGGCAAAACCCGGGCCAGGCAGTGCAAATAGAAGGTGGATTTATAATTACCCTTCTTGATTTTTACCAGAGTGGGTGAGAAGCTGGCGGGCTCCAGCACTCTTCCCACACAGTCGGTTCGGTACCTGATGGACTCCAGCTTCCATGTCTTCATCCAGGGATCCTTTTCATGGAACTCCCGTATGCGATCCAGTGCTGCCCAATTGTCTACCTCCCAGAGGGCTATGTTTTCGCTATAGCGGATTCCCACCTTGAATAGCCCGACCAGGCGCAACCCCTTTTTCTCCACTTGAGGTACGTAGTCAGTCCCCATTACGTGCCAGAACTCATCCTCTGTCCAGGGAACAATCGTCAGTGTTTCATGTAAGTAAAGCATGGCGCCTCCTCTATGCCTCAACTCACAGCCACTTTGCCTTGAATTTCAACAAATCAGTGCAAAAGCGACCAGTTGGCAGGAATCCAGAACTTGTAACTTGATCCCGTTCGCCAGGCAATTGTCTTCTCCGTCCACTTCTGATACGCCCTGTCTTTAAGCCTCGCCTCGCGCATCCGTCCCCACTCCGCCCAGTTCTGCACCGACCACAGGCTGGTGATTTCGTTCATCCGACCGCAGGCGCCGAACCAACGGTAGCAACCGGCCAGCTTCATTCCCCGTTTTTCTTCCGTAGGCACCAGTTCGTCACCCATAGCCTTCAAGAAATCACCCATCTTGCCGGGCGACACTGTGGTTTGCTCCCAGTAATAGAGCGCATTGCCGGAGAAATCACCCTTTTTCTGTCTTCTTTTAATCATTTCCACGGTGGGGCAGAAAGGGACAGACTCAATCCAGCTATCGTACCAGTCCTGCCGGTATTTCAGTGCCAACCGCTGCCATGCCATGCCATCGAGGTCCTTGAAGGTGAACCCGCCCAATCCGTCTACCGAGACAGGGTCCTCTCCGAGTTCCCAGAGGGCCATAGCTTCACGGTGATGGAAGGCGTTTTTAAAAAAGCCCACCGTCTTCACGTACCGATTCCAGCCAGCTATCAAATGATTAGCAGCAGCTTCCACATATTCATCTACCATGCCGGGCTGCACGTCCAGCAGTTCGTGAAGATAAATCATGATTTCCACCTCCTCTTTCCATGACTTCAATCGGGTTTATTCGAGAGCACCTGCTATGAGCAAGTCTGCGACCTCATCGTCGGACAAACCGAGGATTTCTTTGAGAACATATTCATTATGCTGGCCCAGGCAGGGGGCGGGCATGGTAAGCTCGTGAGGCGTCTTGGAGAAGCGATAGGGAGGCGGATGGTAGATGTGTGGCCCGATCTCCGGGTGTTCCTGAATAATATGAGTACCCCGGTAGTTCAATTGAGGATCCGCCACCAGGTCTTCGCCGCTCGCTACCACGCCTGCAGTAACGTGCGCTGTCTGCAGCTTGTTCATTACCTCAGAAGGAGTGTAATTGGCTGTCCATTCCTCCACCAGCGTCTCGAGTTCTTCTTCGTTCTCCTTCCGACCCATAAACGTGGCGAACCTGGGCTCTTTTGTCCACCGGGGATTACCGATAGCGCTGCAGAAGTGCCGCCACTCTTCATCGCTGTACACAGCTATGGCACACCATTTCTCGCCCTCTCCTTTGCAGCGGTAGACGCCATGAGGAACGGCATACGTAGACCTGTTCCCCATGCGTCCTAGAATTCGCCCATTTATCATATAGTCCATAATGGGCGGCGCCAGGAACTGGACGCTGCATTCAAGCTGGGAGAGTTCTATATACTGCCCCTCACCCGTCTTTCTGCGGTGGAGAAGCGCGGCGATGAGAGCAGTTATCATGTGGGGGAAGGTGAGGAAATCGGTGAGAGCTCCGAAAGGCACTGTCGGCTCTCTATCTGGCCATCCCGTGACCTGGGTAATGCCACCTAGCGATACCCCCACCATCCCATGCCCGGGCATGGTGCTGTAGGGACCTGTTTTACCCTGCAATGCAGTGGCTATATGAATGAGCTCCGGCTTATCTTTTCTCAGAGTCTCCTTATCCAGGCCGAACTTCTCCATAATGCCCGGAAGATGCGCATCAGCGACAACATCAGCCCATTCCCTGATCAATTTTTTAGCGACCACCTGTGCCTGAGGCATCCTTAGGTTAAGGGTTATGCCATACTTGCTATCGTTATAAACGGCGAAGAAAGCACTGCGGTTTATTCCAGGCTTCCAGTCTTTGTAAGGAGGCGATACTCTACAGATATCAGGCCTGGTTGAGGACTCGATATGGATTACAGTTGCCCCCATGTTGGCCATGAATTTCATAGCGATGGGACCGACCCCCAGCCAAGTGAAATCGGCGATCTTCAATCCTTCAAATATGCGCTTCTTTGCCATCTACAGCCTCCCAATTTCGAGAGGTCAGATAACCCTGGCCTCTTTAAGCTGGCGCATCTCATCTTTAGATAGGCCTAACTCTCCCTCATATATTTCACGGTTATGTTCGCCGATGAGAGGAGCACGTCTGGATATCCTCCAGGGAGCCACAGTCATTTTGTATGGAGAACCCGCATATGTGATGGTTTCACCCAGCTCGGGATGTTCCACCTTTACATAGAAATTCCTGTCTTTAAGCTGGGCGTTCTCGGCCAGATCCTTGGTGGTGCTTACGGGGTAAATTATCATGCCTTTCTCTCGTGCTTTCTCGTATATCTCAGCCTTGGTCTTGTTGGCAAAGAACTTAATCAAACTGTCTTCCCAGGCATCGACGGTTTCCTGCGTTAATGCCATAGCATCTACCTTTTCCGTCCAGTCCTTAGGTCCCCAGTCCTTTTTATCCTCAAAAGCACCGAGCATCCCCTCCTCAGCCATCCATTCTATTAAGGGTGGCATCGATATCGAAGCTAACTGGCCACCTGCTATCAGAAAGCCCACATGCCCATCTTTGCAGGGAAAGGCGAGCCTGAACAAGGCTGTACCCATCGAGCGCCTGGAGCCAGCTCTAAACAAATTAAGGTTCATCATGTCCCAGAACTGGACCAATTGAAGAGTTGTCCATAACACAGATTCCTGCATGGAGACATCTATATGTTGGCCCTCTCCTGACAACTCTCGGTAGTAAAGGGCCGCCAGGGTTGCGGAAGCAGCATGGCTGCCCGTTACGAGGTACCCGTGCGGGAAACTGATCTGGCACGGGGGGCGGTCATCATCTCCAGTGACATACGCCTGACCGGCCATTGCCCAACCCACAAGCTCGTCAGCTTTCCAGTCTTTGTAGGGACCGGCCTCACCAAATGCGGAAACGGAGGCCATGACGATATCCGGTTTTATTTTACTGAGAGCGGCATATCCCAGTTTCAGCTTGTCCATATAGCCGGGTGGGTACGACTCTACGACGACATCGGCAGCTTTGACCAGCCTGCGGAATATATCTTTGCCGTCGGCAGTCTCGATATCCAGCGTTATGCCCCGTTTGCTGGTGTTGTAAGCCCACCAATAGAGGCTTCTCTCCAGGTGAGGGACATCCCTGTAAAAAGGACCTATATTTCTGGTTGAGTCTCCGCCCGGTTTTTCGACCTTGATGACATCGGCCCCGAGGTCAGCCAGAACCTTGCCACAGTAGACTCCCTTGTAGTCAGTTAAGTCTAGAATCCGATAGTCACTCAAAAGGCCTGAGTTCTTCTTACTATCCGACATTCTTCATCATCCCTTCTGGCATCCGTCATCAAGGCTAAAGATGTCAAGCTATCTTACTTCCCTTTGAACACAGGCTCCCGCTTCTCCATGAATGCCGTGGCCGCCTCCATGAAATCTTCGGTGTTGATCAATACCTCCTGGGTTTTCTCCTCATGCTTCATTTGCTTTATGATGTCCTTCTCTTCCATCGCCTTATATATGTCAGCCTTGGCCATCGCTACAGCCAGAGGCGGGTTCTTCGCTATTTTTGTTGCCAGTTCCTTGGCTGATTTCATCAGGTCATCATGGGGAACGACCCTGTTCACCAATCCTATCCGTTCAGCTTCAGCAGCATCGATCATGTCACCAGTCAAGATCATCTCACATGCCTTGGCTACTCCAACTGCACGGGGCAAGGTAAACGACCCGCCAGTATCGGCGGCAATTCCCCTCTTGACGAATATCATACTGAACCTGGCTTTGTCGGAGGCGATCCTAATGTCACAGCCCAGAACCAATGATAACGCAGCACCAACGGTGGGGCCATTTATGGCGGCAATCACAGGTTTGTTCATGCTGCGCATCCTGATCACGGCGGCTACAGGGGTTCCTTTGCCGTATGTCTGGTCTGCATCATCTGTGATCTTGTCTTCAACTCCGCCATCCTTCTCGACCATACCCTTGGCGTCTGTGAACATGGTGAGGTTAATGCCTGTCGAGAAATACTTGCCGGCCCCGGTCAGGATTACCGCCCTGACGCTCTTATCTTTTGCTACTTCTCTCAATACAGCGTCAACTTCTTCCATAAGCCTGAAATCAAAGGAATTGCCTGCATCGGGGCGGTTCAAGGTAATGATTGCGACTGGGCCTTCCCTCTCCAGAATGAGCGCTCTATAAGCCATTTGGTGCCTCCTTGTTTCTATGTGCGTTTTTCTTTATAGCAGGTCAGGTTTCGATTTCTTTACTAGCGCGTGAGGCTATGGGCCTTGGCTTCTTCGTCTCGGGGCAGGCTTCTTTGTTGGTGGCAGCCTGTCCAGGACGTGCAAGGCCCCTGCCACAATCTCTTCGACCACCTGCTTGGCGGGCTTCAACTCCTTAATCATCCCTACTATTTGACCAGCGGGGGCGGGCACTATATCTGCCATGTTTGCCTCGTATGCTCCATCCAATATAGGTATGATGGCGATAGACTGCATGGGCATGGGCAGTGTGGGCAATCCCGCTTTATCCCAGGCAGCGATCAGCCTGTTCTTCAGATACCTTGCCTGTTTGCCAGTTATCACTTTCGACACCATTGTGTCATCCTCGGTGCTTTCCAGTAGCTTCTGCTTATGATAACCCTCATAGATAGCTTCGTGCGTAGCGAGGAAGGCAGTGCCGCACCATACTCCGACAGCCCCGAGCGCCAGTGCTGCCACAAGCCCTCTGCCATCTCCTATACCTCCTCCTGCCACTACAGGCACCGGTGAAACAGCATCCACTACCTGGGGGATGAGAACCATCGTTCCAATCCTGCTATTGTGGCCCCCTGCTTCTGCTCCTGAAGCCACGATAATATCTACCCCGCTTCTGACAAGGCGACGCGCTCCCCTCACGCTGGCGACTACGCCGATTATTTTGATGCCCTTAGCATGGCACTCTTTTACATAGGGCGCGGGGTCTCCCAATGCCGCAGCCCAGACAGGTACCCGGTGCTCGATAATGACCTCGACCTGCTTCTCGAGGTCTTCCTGGGACCAGACTGTATCATCGGCTATCTTGCCAAGATAGCCTTTCCCCCCGCTGGGCGCGGGCACTCCCAATTCCTTTCTCAGCTTCTCAATAACGTCTGGCTCATCCGAGCCAGCCGAGGGAGCAAGCGAGGGCAATTCTGCTTTAAGCTCAGACGTGGTCCCTGTGAGAGGGATATCGGGGGGCAACAAGGTATCCACACCAAACGGTTTGTCAGTGAGCTGCCGCGTTTTCCGTATCATTTCCTCGACCTTATGAGGGGACAGAAAAGCGCAGCCCAGGACACCCAATCCACCTGCATTGGATACTGCTGCTACAAGCTCTGGCCCGGAGACAGGACCTCCCATACCACCCATCCCAGCCAGGATTATAGGATATTCGATGTCCAGCATGTCACATAGCTTAGTTCGAAGAGGGTTCTTCGCCATCTTTCCTCTCCTTTAACGGGCGTGGCTGGCTGCACGTACCTAATTGCCACGCAGTTGCCTCCGCCTTATGCGGATAAGGTAAATGCCCAATGAATTGAGCAACTACTTATTCAAGCTGCTACTTCTTGGCTTTTTTGAAGGCGTGAAGGGTCATCTCGTCCGATATCTTTTCGTAATCTACCTCCACGGGCATGCCGATTTGCACCTCTTCTGGTGTCATCAGCCCGTGAGTTACCAGGCGAGGCCCTTCCTCCAGTTCCACCAGCAATACCGGCCAGGGGTACGGCATCGTGGCGTGCTGGATGGTATAGCTATGCACCGTGCCCTTGCCGCTGCAGCGAGCCCACTCGAAGTTAAATGAGTGGCAAAAAGGGCACATTTCAATGGGCCAGAAGCGGAATTTGCCACAATCCGTGCACTTTTGCAGCACCAGCTCGTGTCTCTTTAAACCATCATAGAATTCTTGATTTACGGGGCCGGGCATCGGCTCCAACCTTGCTACCTCAGGTAATTCAGACATTTAACTACCTCCTCTATTATGAGCGCAGAACCAAAGCGCTGGTGGGGATACCGCTGCCGCTGGTCACCAGCACGTGCTTGCATTTGGGCACCTGTACTGACGAAGTGCCTCTCAACTGGCGTACTGCTTCATTGACCTGATTCATACCATGAATGTAAGCCTCGGATAGACAACCACCGCTGGTATTGGTGGGAAGTCTGCCTCCCACCTCCAGAGCGCCGTTCCTTACGAAAGGTCCGCCCTCGCCGGGTTTGCAGAAGCCGAAGCTCTCGAGTTGCATAATGACCAGCGGGGTGAATGCATCGTAGATTTGGGCGCAATCAATGTCCTTAGGCCCTATCCCTGCCTCTTTCCAGAGATGCGGAGCCAGGCGGGTGTATTCCTCCAGGTCGGAGATGTCTTTGCGCTGATAGCTGGTCATCATCTCCATCCAACTACCGGTACCCTGCTCAGCAGCCATGATGTACACAGGCTTCTGCTTCAGATGTTTGGCTCTATCCGGCGAGGTCACTATGACGGCGCAGGCGCCATCGCTCTCCTGACAGTAATCGAAGAGGCGCAGCGGATAGGCAATCATTCTAGCATTGGCGTGCTCTTCAAGCGTCAGCGTTTTCGAGTGCATCATCGCCTTGGGGTTCTTATTGGCGTGCTTTCGGAAGGCGACAGCCACCTCGCCGAAGTCAGTGGTCTTTGTCCCGTAGAGGTGCATATGCCTCACAGCCATGACGGCAACCATGGAACCAGGCGCCATCAGGCCGAATGGGATAGAGTACTGGAAATGTCCCATCATTGGCATAGCCATTGCCATCTGACCATAGCGGAAACCGGAGCGTTCATTTAATGCTCGAAAGCATGCTACGTATTTAGCCTTGCCCAGAGCCACTGCCATAGCTGCCATTTGCACCGTGCCGCAGCCGGCACCGCCGCCGAAGAAGACCTCGGGGAAGAACCTCAGGTTCTCCAGGCCGAGATTCCTGGCTATCTCATCGACCTGATTGCTGTCCACCGAGAACCTGACGATGCCATCGATCTCCTTGGGGCTTATACCGGCATCATCGCAGGCTGACTTTATAGCCTCCAGCGCGAGTCGCATCTCGCTGCGACCGGAGTTCTTGGAGTATTCAGTCTCGCCGATGCCGACAATACATGACTTGTCCTTCAAAGTGTCCATTTCTCACCCCCTAATATTAGCTATGAGCTTTCTTAGTCGGCAAAGCCACGATAATCTGAGCATCGCAGAAAGGATTGCCGCTCGCCGTAGCGTTAACCTGCAGGTCCACCAGATGCAATCCTTTCATATAATTGTCTTCCTGGCCGATATATTTTTTAATGACATTGCCTACAACTTTGAGGGTATCGTCAGCGTAGCAAGAGCCTTGGATATTGAAGCGGATTCTCTTCAGCTCGGCTGTAGGACCGCCCCAGTCAGTGGCCAGCCTGCACAACAGGCCCTCGGAGTGCATAATGTTAACGATGATATTTTTCTGACTACCCCTTTCCGCAAAGGCTTTGTCGTGATGTATGGGGTTGCTGTCTCTAGTGGCCCAGGCACCACAGCTAATCTTGACTGCGTCCATCTGCATCTCGTAAGAGCCGATATCCTGACCGTCTGTTACATCTTCCCAGTAAACCTTTTTCCACTCCTGCATTGTTTTACCTCCTTTGAAGATAACTTTTTTGACTCTTTTCAATCCCCTGAATCCCCCAGTCTTGGGGGACTTAAGAGGCTGGGGAACACCCCTAGACTCCCGCCAGAAGGGCGAACCCCCCTCTGGACTCCCCTGTTCCAAATGGCTTTTTGTTTATTTTGTCGCTTTGTACTTCAACACAGTGCGGATTTCCTTACCAACCGCTTCACCTCTCTGGTTGCGGTAAATCTGGGTAGTGGTGATGAAGTGACCCTTGCCGATACGCGTCTTTTTTTCCTCCGACACGCCGTCCAACTTCATGGTATAGCTCAGTATATCGCCCGGGCGCACTGGCAAATAGAATTCAAAACTCATGTCTGTGGCAACATAGGTATCATAGTCGCCGGGGAGTTCAAGCTCAGCCATGGGAACCCAGGGGAACTCAGGCCAGGGCCACATACGTGGCATGCACCACACCATCATCATCTGGGGAGGTGCGATTATGCCCCCATACTTGCTGCCTCGGGCATACTCCTCATCGGTGTAGAGCGGATTCGCATCCTCCACAGCTTCCACCCAGTGCCTGATCATGGGCTTGCACACCTCGTCCGGGGCATAAATAGGAGCAGACTCCCTCCCAATCAACCCCCTATCCTTTTCGCTTAGAGCCATGTAACTCTACCTCCTTAACTTTTATTTTCAGAGTGCCTTTTGCACTCGCTGGATACAATAGAACTCCGCCAGAAGCATGGCGCATTAAGGATGCAGTTCCATTCGAGATAGGTCCAGAAGCTTTATCCCGTCAAGTGGTAATGCCACGAGGCTTCCTTAACTGATTCTTTGTCTGGAGGGCTCCTCGCTATCACTGCGTTTACTACAATGCTATCGAATTCGCCCTCAACTGAGCTACTGTTGAAGCAGTAGCGTAAACTTAAATACTTGGCTCCGCTTTCCGCTTCTCATCGAAGGTTCAGGCGTATTAAGTCTTTAATCACTTCGCTGGGTATACGGATGCCGCGGGGCAGCTTGATGCAGGGCAACTGGCCTTTGCGGACCCAGCGGCGGACCGTCTCTTCGCTTACCCTGAGTTCGTTAGCAACCTCTTCGACGGTCAACATTTTGGCTTCAGGGAGCTGATTTAGTATGCGTTGCACAGCTAACGCAATCTCAGTGCTTTTACCCAACGCAGTTGTAGTACCGCGCGCCATTCCCACAACTCCCACAGGCTTACCCGCCCCGTTTTTGACCAGGACACCGGTTAACCTAATGCCTACAACATCGCCGTTGCTTTGAGTGACGCTCAGTTCAGTCTCGACGTATCCTTTGGAAATGATGCGAGAAATGATCGACTCCGCCATGGCACGGTCAGCTACGAAATCCTGAACGCGTTTGCCCACAAGCTCTTTTTTTGATTTATTGGTGAAGTCGCAACCGCGTTGATTGACGAATACCATGGTGCCATCCGGCTCAAACACAGCGACTGCAGCAGGATAACTCTCGAGGAAGCCTTGCAGGAACTTACCGGATAGAATAGAAGATGACATAAGACTACTTTACGCTCAGAGCACTACATAGGATAATGTAATGGGTGACCCTTGTCAATGTTCCAGCACTTACCTCTCATTGGTAAAAACGAATTTTGAGGCAAACAGCGGGATTGTACTAAAGGGGCTTTTGACAGGTGTGCTAAAATTTTAGCGCTCCATACTTAGCGAAGAGGAGTCTGGCCTACTGGAATAGGAGAGATAGTAGGTATGAATCTCAGACAGCAGTTGGATTATTTGTTCAATCCTGGCTCGGTGGCATTGATTGGGGCTTCCAATAATTTGGCTAAATGGGGTTTTCATGTCCTCAGCCTTATCATTGCCAAGGGTGGGCGTCCTATCTATCCCATAAACAAGAATGAGGACGAGGTGCAAGGTTTGAAAGCTTATCCGAGTGTGGGCCAAGTGCCAGGACCGGTAGACCTTGCTGTGATAACAGTGCCTTTTAGCGAGGTACCAGCAGCCATGAGGGATTGCGCCAGGAAAGGGGTGAAGGTTGCTGTGGTCATCCCGGGAGGTTTTGCCGAAACTGGTAGTGAGGGGGCGAGAACTCAGCGGGAGGTGATGGAGATCGCCAGGCAGGGAGGGATACGCGTCGTAGGCCCGAACGGCATGGGTCATTTTAATACCTCTGCGGATTTCTTCACTGTGCCGTATTTGCCCCCTGTGAAAAAGGGTCCTTTAGCGTTGATCGCTCAGAGTGGGAACACAAGCCAGTCGATAGTCTATCTGGCGTGCGAGATGGGGCTGGGGTTCAGTAAATATGTCAGCAGCGGCAACGAGGCTGATTTGCACTTTGAAGATTATATGGAATACCTGGGGCAGGATGAGGAGACAAAGATTATTCTGGGCTATATCGAAGGGCTGAAAGAAGGCAGACGATTTTTTGAGCTGGCAAAAGAGATTACCAGGAAGAAGCCTGTTGTGATTATGAAGGCGGGGCGCACAGTGGCTGGAGCGAGGGCAGCATGGTCGCACACTGCAGCCTTAGCCGGGTCTGATGTTGTCTCCGAGGCGGCATTCAGGCAGTCCGGAGTGATCAGAGTAGAGGAAGTCAACGAACTGATAGATGTAGCATTGGTTCTTTTGGGGCAGCCGCTGCCCCGAGGCAGGAGAGTCGGGGTGCTTTCAGCGGGCGGCGGTGCAGCCGTGATAGCTGCGGATGCCTTAATGGGGCAGCGTCTGGAATTGCCGCAGCTATCGCAAACAACTATAAAGAAGCTTGACTCGCTGCTGCCGCCGAGGTGGTCCCACGTCAACCCTGTGGAGACTGGCGGAGACCCGTTCAGTTACTCGTGCCTTTGGGCGCTGATTGAGGACGAAAACGTGGATGCTGCTTTGGTAATAGGCGGCGGGGGTGTGACTGGCAGCTATGCCAAGTGGGTTAGTCTCCCTTCTTCAGTCAGTGGTCAGATAGACCAATGGTTAGAGGATGCAGAGGTCAGTGAATTGGATGATGTGGACGAATCAGTGGAGTTGATGAAGAAATATCAAAAGCCGATAATCTTCGCAAATATGGGCGTTCCAACTCCGAGAAGGGGGAAAATCTACGAGAAGCTGCAGCAGAAATACATCATACCCTTTCTTACGCCCGAGAGAGCGGCAAAAGCACTTGCTCACTTAGTGCAGTATAGTGAATACGTTCGAGGATAAGGAGAAAGCCTTTTCACGTTACAATTGTGCTATAATATCTGCAATTATCGCGAGCGTATTGCAGGATAGTTGGTGCGCAGACTGAAATTAGTGGTGTGACGGGATGCGGATAGGTATACCTCGAGGTCTGCTCTACTACCAATACTTCCCGATGTGGAAAGCATTCTTCGAAGCATTGGGGGCGGAAATAGTAGTATCACCCCCAACCACACAGGAGATGCTTGACCAGGGATGCTCCAGAGTTGTAGGTGACATATGCCTCCCGGTCAAGGTTTTCTGCGGCCATGCGCTTTCTCTGATAGGCAAATGCGATTATGTGTTCGTGCCGTCGATTCACAGCCCCCGGCGTGGAGTCTACAACTGTCCCAAATTTATCGGCTTGCCCGACATCGCTAGAGCGGCAGTTCCTGAGTGTCCTCCCATTCTTGACCCTGATATCGATGCCAACTTGGGCAGGAAACAACTTTATGAGGTTGCCTATAAGCTGGGCTCAATGTTTAAACAGGCTCGACCGGAAATCGAGAATGCAACTAACAAGGCCCTGGAGGCGAATCGAGCATACCGTGCTCACATGGAGCGCGATGGATTGACCCCTGTCCAGTCCATAGAGGCTATGTTCCCTGAGTATCGAGTGGAGACCAAAGGCGATGGAGCGAGCGCTGCAATTACTGTTGCGGTAATCGGGCATCGCTATCTGCTGTATGATGAGCATGTCAGCCATCGCCTTGTGCAACGCCTGGCCAAGCTCGGTGTCAAGATTGTTTATGCTGAAATGGTCGGAGAGGAGCAGCTCCGAGCCGCGATGTTGGAACTGGTGGACAAGCCTTACTGGGGATATGAAGAGGAAATCGTCGGCGCTGGAGTGCACTACATACTAAGTGATGCCGATGGCATAATCTCTGTCGCGGCGTTCGGCTGTGGCCCGGACTCGGTGATGCTGGAGCTAGTGCAGCGCGCTGCCAGGCGCCTGAATAAGCCTTTCCTCAAGCTTATTCTCGATGAGCATACAGCGGAGGGGGGACTGGTCACCAGGCTGGAAGCTTTTGTCGACATGGTTCGGCGGACAAAGCGGCTGGCCGTGAAGCACGTTCATATCGCACGTTCACTCGGAAAAGAAAAGGACGGGATCGGCGCGCTGGGCCTGCCTAACATGAGAACAATAGCTCCTGCGTTCAGGGTGCCAGCGAAGCTGGTTGATATAAAGCTTATTGTGCCCGCTGTTACCAAGAACACGCTTTCTCTGGGCACAAGGTACTCTCCCGAATTCGTATGCCTCCCGTTCAAGGTCATCCTGGGCTGCTTCATCGAGTGTCTGGAAGCTGGTGCGGATACTCTATTCATGGTCACGAGCTCCAACGCCTGCCGCATGGGATATTACTCAAAGGTGCACGAGGAAATCTTGCGTGACCTCGGCTATGACTTTAAGTTTCTCAGGCATAAGAGCTCTGATAAAGGCATACTGGGCGTTTTGAGGACGGTTCGAAAGTGCACTAACCATGCTCCCTGGCGTAACGTTGTGGCTGCGTACGCCCTGGCTACCGGGAAGCTAAAGGCACTGGATGACCTAGAGAGAAAGATAGTAAAGGTTCGCCCTGTGGCGCGGGACAAGGCGCTGACTGAGCGCGTTTTTCACGAGGGGATTGATGCAATCGATGAGGCACCAGGCATCCTCTCATTAAGGCGGGCGGTACATACCTATCTCCAGAAGCTAGACCAGCTGCCCAGAGATCCCTCGATAGTGCCGCTTAAGGTTGGCATAGTCGGTGAGATGTATGTAGTTCTGGAACCCTTCTGCAACTTGAATCTGGAGGTGGAGCTGGGTAAGCTCGGCGTGGAAGTGATGCGGACGAGGTCAACCTATTTATCCGAGTGGACGAGCATCAAGTCTTACATGGGTGTGCTCAATAGCGACAAGAAGAAGATGGCGAAGTATGCTTACCCTTACCTCAGGCGCGATGTAGGCGGCCACTGCCTCGAATCGGTGGCGGAGAAGGTGCGTTTGGCGCGCGAAGGATACGACGGCGTGGTTCATCTAACTCCTTTCACCTGCATGCCCGAGACCATAGCTCAAAACATTATGCCCACAACTAAGGAGAATATACCGGTATTAACTTTAATCTGCGACGAACAGGCAACGAAGACGGGCATGCTGACCAGATTGGAAGCGTTTGTCGATCTTCTGGAACGCAGGCGACGGAGCAATTACAGGAAGCTAGTCACGGTCTAAGGAGAGTTGATGGAAGCCTATCTGGGTGTTGACGTTGGTTCGGTAACTACCAAGTTTGCCGTGTTGGATAAAGACAACCAACTGGTCAGCACTATCTATTTATTGACTCAAGGCAAGCCGATTGAAATGGTGCAGCAGGGGCTGAAGCAAATTCAGCAGTTGTTGCCGAAGGACGTTGATATTTGTGGAGTCGCTACCACTGGCAGCGCCCGCTACCTGGCCGGGGTAATTCTAGGTGCTGACCTGGTCAAAAATGAGATTACCACTCATGCTGTGGCCGCGCTATTCCGCATTCCTGAGGTGCAGACTGTGGTGGAAATCGGCGGGCAGGACAGCAAGATTATCGTCATCAGAGACGGGGTGGTAACCGATTTCGCTATGAACACGGTATGTGCGGCAGGTACGGGCAGCTTCCTCGACCACCAGGCGCTGCGGCTTAATATGAGCATCTCTGAGTTCAGCCAGCGAGCGTTGGAGAGCAAGAACGCGGTGCACATTGCGGGGCGATGCACGGTTTTCGCCGAATCGGATATGGTCCACAAGCAGCAAATGGGATACCGCATCGAGGACATTATCTATGGCTTGTGCCAGGCGTTGGTGCGCAACTACCTCAATAATGTCGGCCTGGGGAAGGAGATCAAACCGCCGATAGCTTTCCAGGGCGGAGTAGCTTTTAACAAGGGCATTGTAAGGGCTTTTCGAGCGGAACTGGGCACCGAGATAATTGTCCCGCCCCACCATGAGGTGATGGGAGCGATAGGAGCTGCGCTGCTGGTTCATGAAGAGGTAATCAAAGGCAGCCTTGCCACCAAGTTTCAGGGGTTCAGTGTCAGCGACGCCAAGTACCATACCTCATCGTTCGAATGCAAGGCCTGTCCCAACATCTGCGAGATAGCTCGACTCTCGGCTAATGGTAAGGTTCTGGCGCAATGGGGCGGCCGCTGCGACCTGTGGGAGCGAACCTCCGCGAACCCATAGGTGTGGTTAATGTTTTGCTGCGGCGCTGCGCTATTAACGGCTAGGCCCATCGGGGGAGACTATTGGTATTTCCACCACAAAAGTGGCCCCCTCGCCCGGCTTGCTTCTCACATGTATTTGGCCAGCATGAGCCTTAACAATGCCATAACAAATGCTTAAACCCAGCCCTGTCCCTTTCCCCGGCTCCTTGGTAGTGAAGAATGGGTCGAATATCCTCTTGAGGTTCTCTTCCAAGATCCCCGGCCCGTCATCGGTAAAAGTTATCTGGATCACCCCGTCTACCTTCCGGGTCTCGACAAGAAGTCTTCCCCTGCCGTGAGCCTCTATCATAGCCTGTTCTGCATTGATGATAATATTCATGAAGACCTGCTGCATTTGATAGAAGTCGGCCATAGTCATCGGAAGGATAGGCTGCAATTGCGCCCATAGCTCTATGTTGTTGACCTTCATTTGATGAGCGCGGAGCTCCAGGATTTTCTCAAGAGCTTCATTGATCGAAATCAACTGCCTCTCCGGCTTATGCTTTCTGGCAAAGGAAAGCAAGTTCTGGGTGATCTTGGCAGCGCGCTTAGCCTCTATGTATACCGTGTTTAGGTCTTTACTTATTGTCTCACTCAAGTCATTGCTTTGTGTCAAGAGCTGAGCAAGCCCCTGGATCGCTGCTAGGGGGTTGTTCAATTCGTGGGCGACACCTGCTGCCAGCTCACCTACTGCTGCCAACCGCCCAGCAAGTTGAATCTGTTCCTCTAACCTCCTGCGCTCGGTAATGTCGCGTGCAACTGTGACTAGTTCGATGTGATGTTTATTGGGTATCTGAGATATGGAATATTCGATATCTACGGTGCCTCCACCTTTGGTCTTTGCCTTTGCTAATCCGCGGTAACAGCCGTTTTTTTTCATTACCGCGTAGACGGATTTAATGAATTCGAGGGGATCGCGATCCACTGGAATGAAGAAAGATGCATCCTTGCCAATGAGCTCATCTTTGGAATATCCGTATATCTCTTTGACTTTGTCGTTACACCACACCACTATACCATCTTTGAACTTAAAAACCGCATCGCTTAGATTTTCAACCAGCTTTGCGTAGTCTTCCCTGTATTCCTTAAGTGCCTCTTCCGCTCGCTTCTGGTCAGAGATATCCTTTAATGAAAGCAAAACCGCCAAACGCCCCTGAAATTCAATCCTTGTAGCAAGAGCACTCACCCATATCTCTTTGCCGTCCTTCGAGTTAACTCGGACCTCGTATCTTTTGCGCCTTTCACTCGCGTGCAAGTCTTCAGCAAGGCCCTTGAGAACCACCTCTCTGTCCTCGGGGTGCACTTGGTTGAGCACGCTGATTCCGATCGCATCACGCAGAACAGGATCGAATCCAAACATCAGCGCAGCGCGCCGGTTTCCAAATACTACTTTCAGAGTTTCTACATCGAAAACGATGATGCCTTCATGTGTGCTCTCCAACAGCATCGAATAGTCTCGCTCTCTTTGCCGCAGCTCTTCCTCCAATCTCTTCCGCTCCGTAATATCACGAGCCACAGATACTGCAGATACCACCTTGCCATCTGGAGAGAACACGGCTCCTCCGCTCAGTTCGCCGTACCTTCTCGAACCATCCTTATCAATGAATACGTATTCACATATGCCGACCGTCTCTCCTGCTAGTAGGCGCAAGGCGTTTGACAGGGCAAGTTCCATGCTTTCTGGCGCTAAAATGTTGAGTTCGGTGAAGGTTCTACCAATCAGTTCTTCCGGCGAGTACCCCAATAGGTTCTTAACTGACGGCGACACGCTCAAAATCCGAAATTCTCTGTCGTAAGAGAAGCTCACATCTGAAACATTTTCAAAATGTAGACGATAGGCCTCTTCGCTCCGACGAAGCATCTCCTCGGCTAGCTTGCGCTGAGTGATGTCCCGAAATATTCCCTGCGCTATCTTTTGTCCATATATCGTGATAATTGAGGTGGATATAAGAACGTATTTCGTTTGGCCAGATTTGGTCACAACCTCTGACTCGGCGTCCGTGACGCCCTTGCCTTCTGTGTGGCTCCTAAACATCTGGGAATAGTGCCCTGCCATGTGCAGTGGATGGAGGGTTGACTGGTGGGAGCCAATAATCTCCGACTTATCCTTGTCTAAGAGGATTTCTGCGGCTTTATTGCAGTTGATGATAAGCCCTGTTTCAACATCAGCCCAGAAGATTGCATCTCCTGTATTCTCAAACAACAGAGTGTATATCTCGGCGTTTTGGTAAGGATGCCTACGCCGCCCGCCCTGCTCCAGCTGGCCTTCCGCCTTTTCAAGATGCTTGTTATGAGACTTGATTTTGGCTTGCATGTTCCGGCCTCTTCCTAAACATCGTCAGAGAAGATAAGGATGAGTGACCATAGCTATCTGTGCAGCTTAGACTATATCTTTCCCGCTGTATCAAAAGAATAGCCCATTAAGGCTATTGCTCGGGGACAAATGGTACCAGCGGTTTCTCGGAGGGTCTGTGGGCAGGGGCAGGCTGTCCTTAAGCGGGGATATGTTCGGGCGGCCTGACCAGGTGCATTCGGAGGGCCCGGGGTTCGCAGATAAGGGTGCAGACTCCGCAGCCCCAGCACTTTTGGGGATCGACGACAGCCTTTAGCTGCTCTGAGCCTTTGACTTGGCGCATCTCAATTGCGTCAAACTGGCACCGGTCCAGGCAGTCCTCGCATCCAATGCACAGGTCTGCCTCAACTCGGGCTTCGTAGCGGCTTTTGGCGAATATTGCATCGTTGGGCACGCTGCGGATGTCGGCGGCGTGCCAGATAGTACAGCAGCAGCGGCAGCAGCTACACAGGGCATAGGGTTGAGCAGCTTCGATCTTGGAATGGTTCATCCATTGATGCACCAGCCCTTCCTCTTCATTTTTGGCAACGATGGCCAGGGCTTCATCTACGGAGATGCGCCGCCCGTGGCCTCTGCTCAGGGAGTACTCCGCTGACTTGGCGAACTGCAAGCAATTGGCTTCGGCTTGCGACTTGCGGCAGGGCTTGCCTATCATTTTCTTGTGCTTGCGGCAGGAGCATGAGACAACTGTGATGAGTGGCTGAACCCTGACAATCTCACGAGGGTCTTCATGCGGCAGAATCTGCGGGCTATCCAGTATCGCCTTGTATGCTGGCACAATCCTGAGGCCGTGGATGCCCATTGCCTGCAAATTGCGCCACCTTTCAGCAGTCATATCAGCGTAATCGGTCTTCTTCCAGTCTTCCCAGAGGGAGAAAAGCCTCTTTATTTCCTCCTCGGTGTATATGTCCAGGCCCAGCAGAGACTCGCTCACTTCCCATAGCCGCTCGGCGTACTTGCAGAACATGTAGGAACTGGGGTTCTTGTAGTCTGTGGGAACGATTACGCCCTTGCGATGCAGTATCTCGAGGTTATGCTTTACCGCGGCCAGGTCAATGCCAGTCTTTTGCGCCACTTCTTCGGGGAAGCCCGGTAACAGGGTTACCATCTCAGCCTGCTCGGGCGTCATGAGAAACCGCAGCACACGTAGGTACGGCTGAGATTTGCCGAAGCCGTGCTTCTCGGCTAGCACTGTATATATGTCGCTGTGTCTGACCACGGTTCCTCTCCGTTCCTGCAATGGGGTTACATGGGGTATTGTATAACAGATGAGCCATGCAGACAAATACGGCGATAGAAGTTGTGAGGAATCCGCCTCTGGCGGATTCCTCACAATGACAAAGGGGTCGTTCACTTCACATATTTAGTTCGATGTGATAGCATTGCTACAGGCGTTCTGAGGACAAAGTAAGTTAGATATATCGGTCATGTCATATAATAAGCAACTTCATAATATCTTGTTTGTTTGCGATGCGAATACCTGCCGCAGCCCTATGGCTGAGGCGATGCTCAAGAAGATGCTGGCTGATGCTGAAGGACGGGCAAGGGAGATCAAAGTCAGCTCTGCGGCTATAGCACCCCGCGCCCGTGATGGCAGCGACATTACGCTGGATGTGAAATGGCTGTTGAAGGAAGAAGGAATTTACGTCGAGAACTTCCGCTCCAAAGACTTGAAAAGGCATGGGGAGCTTCTGAACGAAGCGGACCTGGTGCTGACTATGAGCCAGGAACAGAAGGGGAGGGTGCTCCAACTTCCTGAGGCTGATGGCAAAGGGGTATACACCTTGAAAGAGTTTATAGGGGAAGCCGGCGATATCGCTGACCCCTTTAACGGGGGAGACGAGGCGTACGCACCATGCAGGGACGAGATAAAAAGGTGTCTGCAAAAGTTGGTCACTAAATTGTTTAGCGATACTTGATTGGAGATGGAGGTGGGGGCGTGCAGGGGTCGGACGAACAGACAGGCAACCTCAGCGCAAACCAAGATGTCCACGCTGATTCCAATACGATCAGCTTATTAATCGCTAAATTAGCCGCAAAGGATGGCCGGGAACGCGAGAAAGCGCGCTGGTTCCTGGTAGCTATCGGAAGCCCCGCAGTGGCCGACCTGATCGAATTGTTGGAAGCACGTAATGAGCAGGTTCGCTGGGAGGCAGCGAAGGCGTTAGCTGATATCGCCGATCCGGCGGCAGCAGACGCACTGGTAAAAACTTTAGAAGACAAGGTATTCGATGTTCGCTGGTTAGCGGCTGAGGGATTGATCAAACTGGGGCAGGTGGGGATTGTGCCTTTGCTGAAAGCTCTAATCGAGCGTTCGGATTCGCCGTGGTTGCGTATCGGTGTTCACCATGTACTTCACGACCTTGTTGCAGGTGACCTTAATCTTAAGGAGTTGGCCCAGCCTATAATAGATTCACTAGAGGATGCTGAGTCAGTGATAGAGACTCCTCTCATTGCAAAGGCTATTTTAGACAGGCTGGTATCTGGACAGCCTGGGGATTGATAAGCGTTTATGCAGATTCATGCGGCGTTTGAGGTCGGGGGCAAATGATAATAGATATGCATTCACACCTGTTTGTAAGAGGATGGCTTCCGCACGAATTTTGGGAGGGGATAGTCAGGACAGGTCAGGCCCAGGCAAAGAGAATAATGAGGGCAGACATCCCGTTCGATGAGATGGAAAAAATGATTCTTTCGCCCCTTTGGGCCTCTTCTGCAGAGGCTCTACTAGGCGAGATGGAGGCAGCGGGGATAGATAGGACAGTTATACTGCCTCAGGACTTCGAGATAGGTTTGAGCAGGGCGGAAGTTACTATTGAAGAGCAAAATAGGCTACACGCGGAGCTTATGGAAAAGCATTCGGACAGGTTGATAGCCTTTGTTGGCATCGATCCGAGAAGAAAGGGGAGTGTGGAGTTTCTGGAAAGGGGCGTTCGAGAGTGGGGGATGAGGGGACTCAAGTTACATACTGCTGCCGGTTTTTTCCCCAATGACAGAAGATTTTATCCCCTCTACCGGGAATGCTTAAATCTCAGAATCCCCATCATTTTCCACTCCGGGCCTATTATATATCCGCTAAGGAGTAAACCCGCCCACCCGATATACCTGGATGATGTCGCAACAGATTTTCCAGATTTGACCATAATCGCAGCCCATATGTCTCATACGTGGTGGCAAGATTTGCTGGCGATAGCGTCGGTGAAACCGAACATATTTGTAGATATTTCCGGTTGGGAACTGGAGGCTATGGCTCACTATGAAGATTTCTGCAAAATTCTAAGAAGATTTGTAGATGAGTTGGGGTTTGACAGGGTGTTGTTTGGCACCGATGGTCCTGGCTTCAGGCCGGTCTGCCCTCCTCAAGACTATGTGCAATTGATTAGGGAGCTTCCCCACATCTCTCCAGAAGGAATAAAATTCACCGAAGAAGAAATCGCAGCTATACTGGGTGGGAACGCACAGAGAATTCTAAATCTGTAGAGCCTCGAATGACGAGAGTGCTTCTACAATAAGAGCCAAATAATGAGACGGAGGGGTAAGATGAGGAAATTCGAGGGTGTTTATCCGGCAATGATAACCCCACTAAACAAGAATCTGGGAATTGACGAGAAAGGGCTAAGGTACGAGGTAGACTATCTGATTGGAAATCACGTTCATGGATTGGTGGCTCTGGGTAGTTCTGGGGAATTCCCCTATTTAATTTTAGATGAGAAGAAACGGGTGATAGATATCGTGGTCGGGCAAGCGAACGGCAGGGTGCCGGTTATCGTGGGCACCTCGAGCATGGGCACGGAGGAAGTCATACTGTTGAGTAGGTATGCCAAAGACCGAGGGGCAGACGGTCTTATGATCAATCTGCCGATATATTTTCCTCTCACGGACGATGATGTGTTCAATCATTACCAAGCGGTCTCAAAAGCCGTAGACTTGCCAATTCTGCTTTACGATCTTCCGTACTTCACTCATCTCGAGATGTCACCCGAACTGATATCCAGGCTCTCTTACATTAAAAATGTTGTGGGGATTAAGGAGACGGGACCTGTAGAAAAAGCTAAGGAAATCTTGAAAATGAAGAAGAAGGAACCCTTCTACGTTTTCACCGGGGTCAGTTTTATCCTTCTCCCAGTTCTGAAGATTGGAGGGGCGGGGGTCATATGCCCGATTCCGTGCATCGTTCCCAGGGATATCGTTTCGATATATGAAAGTTTCAAGGCGAGTCATGTGAAAAAGGCCTCTCAATTGCAGGAAAAGATTTATGCTCTTGTCTCCGTGGTGGCTTTACCAGTGCAATCTTCTGCGGTAAAGGAGGCGATGCGCCAGTTGGGCCATCCTATTCATCCCTATGTCAAAGGGCCTCTTCCTCAGATAACGGAAGCGCAGAAAGATATCGTAAGAAAAGCCCTGGGGGACCTGGGAGCAATTAAGGGCGAAGGGTAAAAAAGAATGACGCGCCTCGGTGACATTGCAAAATCCGAACGCTGACGCTACAATCTACTTTAATGTAACTACAAATGGAGGGCCTTTTTAATGACAAGAGCAAGAATACTCTCGGTGGGCCGATACCTCCCACCACGGCGCGTGACGAATTTTGACCTGGCCAAGATGTTTGAGACCAGCGATGAATGGATCCAGCAGCGCACCGGGATCGTGGAAAGACGTTACGCGGATGAAGGAGTTTACTGTTCCGACCTCGCTCTCGAAGCTTCTCGGGAGGCTCTGAAGAATGCCGGGATGAAGCCTGAGGATATAGATTTCATCATCTTTGCTACCCTGAGCCCTGACCACCATTTTCCAGGCACTGGGGTTTATCTGCAGAAAAAATTGGGTATCACAGATATTGGCTGTATGGATATCAGAAACCAGTGCACCGGTTTCCTTTACAGTCTTGCTGTTGCCGATGCTTTCATCAGAATCGGTATGTACAAGAGGATACTGGTTGTCGGTGCAGAGGTCCATTCCAGCGCACTGAATTACACTAAAGAAGGGCGCGATGTGGCGGTGTTATTCGGGGACGGCGCAGGGGCAGTGATTGTGGGGCCCTCAGAGGATCCGTCACGGGGCATCCTTTCCATACATCTTCATGCGGATGGGCGGTATGCAGACATTTTGAGGCTGGAGATCTGGGATATCAGCAAAAAGCCCTACCTTACTCACAAGACTCTGGAGGAAGGGCGGCACTATCCCAAGATGGTGGGCAGGGAAGTCTTCAGGGTGGCGGTGACAAAGATACCGGAGGTAATTCAAGAGGCATTACAGGCAAATAATCTCAAGGTCGAGGATATAGATTTCTTCTTGCCTCATCAAGCCAATCTTCGCATAAACCAGTACGCCGCTCAGCAGTTAGGGGTGCCTCAGGAGAAATTTCGCAACAACATTGACCGCTATGGGAATACGACGGCAGCATCGCTCCCTCTACTTCTGAGCGAATTGCTCGAGCAAGGCGCTCTACGAGAAGGCAGTCTCATCCTGATGGTGGCCTTTGGATCCGGTTTCACCTGGGGAGCAAGTGTGATTCGGTGGTAAACCACTTAGGATAAAAGCAAGACCATATAGTGAAAGCACGAAGATTGCTCAAAGCCGTCCTCTTTGACCTCGACAATACCCTAATCCGTTTCGATGAAAGGGAATTCTTCGAAGCCTACATACCCAGGATTTCGAAGGTATTCTCGGACATGATGTCCCCCGAAACGCTGCTGGAAAAACTGATTTTATCCACCCAGATGCTGGTCAATAATGATGGGCAGATGTCTAATGCGGAATACTTCATGTTTTTCTTCTCTCAGGGCTATGAGGAGCACAGGGAAGAGATCTGGAAGCGCTTCATAAAATTCTACGAGACTGAGTTCGATGAATTTCGGCCGTTGGTCTCGGTTATCCCAGGTGTGCGTGAAATCTTTATGAAACTGAAGAAATTGGGCGTGAAGATCGTGATTGCCTCTAACCCTATCTGGCCGCAAGTAGTCCAGATGAAGCGCTTATCGTGGGCAGGCCTCGGCGATTGGGATTTTGCGCTCGTGACGGGTATCGAAAACATGTCTTATTGCAAGCCGAACATCCAGTACTATCTGGAAGTATGCCAAAAGATTAACGAAAAGCCCGGCGGATGCCTGATGGTCGGCAACGACCCGGTTAATGACCTCGTTGTAGCCAAAATAGGGATGAAAACGTTTTTGGTAACGGGCGGGCCAGAATTCGACGGCTCGGAGCTTGAACTCAGCAAGAGCATTCGCGATGACGCCTCTGTGGAGTCGATAGAGCCCGATTTCCGGGGGCTGTTATCCGACGTTCCCCATGCAGTCGAGACCTTACTCAAACCTCGCTAAATGTCATAACTTCTTAACTTTTCCCTCACCTATTTTATGACTTCTTTATCCTCAGTTGACTATCATAAACAATTGACGAATTGGACCGTTCAGGTTAATAATGCCCTGATTTCACGAGAGGAGGATTGTGCCATGCCGAAAAAGCAAGTTCCGCTAAAAGTGGGAGATACCGGGCCCGATTTCAAGCTCAGAGACCACAACAGCCAGGAGGTAAAGCTGTCAGGATTGATGGGCAAGAGGGTGCTTTTATCTTTCCATCCCCTGGCCTGGACAGAGGTGTGCGCGTTGCAGATGCAGTCGCTGGAGGAGAACAAGGACGTTTTCGCATCTTTGAATACGGCTCCGCTCGGGCTCAGCGTTGACTCGGTTCCATGTAAAAAAGCGTGGGCTAATTCCCTGGGAATCAAGACTGTGCCTCTGGTAGCGGATTTCTGGCCGCACGGGGGAGTGGCGATTGCCTACGGTGTTTTCAGGGAGAAGAACGGGTTTTCGGAAAGGGCCAATATAATACTCGACGAAAAAGGCAAGGTTGTATTCTTCAAAGTCTATGAGATAAGCCAGCTTCCTGACATTAAAGAAATCATCGGGTTTATCAAAGGGCTGTGAATATTCTGCTGCTCGCCGATCGGCATAGCCTTAAATAAGCCAATATCGTGTGAACAGGCTTCCTTATTGGGTGGAAAGAAGGGAGGGAACGATGCCTACTTCGGAAAAGGGCACTGGTGGAGATGGCAGCAAGGCGGACGTAGTGGGCAAGGCAGTTCAGCATTCTGCGGTGACGATGTCTGAGTTGATTTTGCCTCATCAGGCTAACCAGCTTGGCAACGCTCACGGTGGGGAAATAATGAAGCTCATGGATACCGCTGCAGGGGTGGTGGCACTGCGGCATGCTCATACCGCTGTGGTGACGGCCCGGGTGGACGGCATAAACTTCTATTATCCGATTAAGGTGGGAGACTTTGTCACTGTGAATGCATTCCTGACCTTTGTGGGCCATTCCTCAATGGAAGTACAAGTCGAGGTATTAACCGAAGATATTATCAGAGAAAAAACGACGCACGCATTGACCGCGTATTTCATAATGGTTGCCTTGAATGAACAAGGTAAACCTACAGAAGTTCCGCATTTAATAGTGTCCTCTGAAAAGGAGAAAGAGCTGTGGGAAAAGGGGAGACGAAGGTACGAAATGTGCAGGCATGAGTTGATGGCGAGCGATGACGATTACAGGGCATGCAGGGAAGAGAAGCTCGTTTGACTAAGCATGCCATAATATTTATGGGAAAGGAGAGGCTTATGGCTGAATTTGTTGAGGTCATGAAAGCGAACGATCTGCAAGATGGGCAAATGAAATCTGTGAAGGCCAGCGGACAAGATATCCTGGTGGCGAAGGTCGGAGGCAAGTTCTATGCGGCTGAGAACACCTGCCCTCATATGGGCGGGAAGCTGGCGCAAGGCAGACTAGAGGGCAGTGTGGTTACCTGCCCTCTGCATGGTTCCCAGTTTGCGCTTAAGGACGGCAGTGTAGTTCGCTGGACCAACTGGCCGGGCGTAGTTGTTGCGGTGACGAAATTGATGCGTCGTCCCAGGGCCATTAAGACATACCCGGTGAAGGTTGAAGGCGACAGGGTGCTTGTACAAGTCTAATAACGGCTTATTCGCTGTGCCTCCTTATCGTAGAAAGTACAGAAATAGCCATAGACCAGAAGGCTATTGACCTTCTGAAGTGCGATGCGCCTTGTCTGTCCAAAACTCTAGAGATTCAGGGACGACCTGGTCAGTTGCCCTTTGGATTATTTGGCCATGCCGTCGCGACAATAGTAACCTACAGGTGTCCCGGTAGCTAAATTGTATTTGCTGAAGACAGGACAACCGCCGCATTGACAGGTTTTGCTGGGATCGAGGTCACGACAGGTTGCCGTACCGGTGGAGCAGTACACTCCAGGTATGTCCTCACGTTTGAGCGGGTTTTTCTTAAGAGCCTTATTAATACCGCCCAGCTTCCCCTTGACGCACTTGCTGTCTCCCTGTACGGGGCACTTGGGACACATACATGAGCCCACATTCTCCGCAATGAAAGATACCTTTGAGCCTAAGACCTGTGCCATTCCGCCACCTCCTCATTGCCTTCATCGGCTTTTTAGCGATTTAGCACTATAGTAAATACTTCGGCATTAAGAAGTCATAAAATTAGACACAAAAAAATCATAAACTTATAACATTTTGCTGATGGTGGTCTGCTAAGACCGACTATTGGATAGGTAGCTTCATGCGACTCTGAGCACAAGACAAAATGTGATAACTTCTTAACATTTTGCCCCTCAATTTTATGACTTGTTAACCATGATGAGATATTGTGTGTATCGCATTGACTATTTAAGAAAGGAGCCGCGCAATGGCATCGAAGCAGGTAAGTCTCTATGTTAATGATGCGCCGATTGAGATCGACTACTTTGTGCAGGGATTCATCGACCATGTCATAAGCGGAATGCTCAATGCACTCAGAGGCACGTGCCGCATAAAAAATCTGGATTTATCGCTTGAGGGAAATACTGTCAGCATAGACCTTAATGGCTCGACAGTGCCTATTAACGACTTCGTCAACAAGATAATCCGAAATACTGTCGTCGGAATGGTTACCTCGCTTAAGGGTGTGAGCAGGGTAAAGAAATTGAAGGCATCCAGGCAACACACTATCCTGTGGTTGTCATGCCAAGAATCTTCTAACTGAGGGGGCGGCAATGGAAGAAAGACCTTTTGGAAAGACTGGCGAAAAATTCCCCATCCTGAGCTTCGGCGCACAGCGCATCGTTGATGAGCATGGCTGCTCCGAGAAAGATGCACTGAGGATAATGAATCATGCCCTGGATAAAGGTATCAGGTACTTCGACACGGCCTGGATATATTCACTGGGCCAGTCTGAAGAAAGAGTGGGGAAGGTGGCTAAGAAACGCAGGAACGAGATGTGGATTGCGACAAAGGTATGGTCTCGGGAGCGTGACGAGGCACGCAGCCACCTTGAAGAGAGCTTGCGCAGGCTGCAGACCGACCATGTTGATGAGTGGCGGATGCACAACATCTGGTCTATAGAAGAACTGGACAAGATAACAGGTCCGGGAGGTGCTTTGGAAGCGGCAGTCAAGGCTCGCAAAGATGGACTGGTGAGATATATCAGCATCAGCGGCCACACCAACCCCAGGGTGCAACTGGAGGCTCTGAATAGGTTCCCGTTCGACAGCGTGCTCTGCGCGGTATCCGCATTAGACCATTTCATCTTCAGCTTTGCCGAAGAGTTCCTGCCGGTTGCCAATGCCAAGGGCGTGGCCGTAATCGGCATGAAGGTGATGGGACTGGGCGCTCTAGCTCCCTTGTACGATAAGGCGCTACGATATACATTCGGCCTGCCCATCAGCACAGCGATTGTGGGCATGGAAAGCATGGAGCAACTGGAGAAAAATTTAGCCGTAGCGGAATCATACCGGCCGCTGAGCGACGAGGAACGTCTGCAGCTGTTCAAAGAGATCCTGCCTATGGTTACCCCCAAGGCCATGCCCTGGAAGGCCAAAGAATGGGGAGACGCGTCTCGCTGGAGAAAGCGGTAGCAGTGCTGCTCCAGGGGCGCAAGTACGAGGCTTGTGTCTTTGAGGCCCGCCGTTTATGCTATCATAGTAGTTAATAATGTCGGACAATACCAGCCCCGCAGCAAAACGAGGCATTGAAGCCAAGTGGCTCATACTTGGGGCGGTTATGCTGGGCGCCTTTATGGGGCCCGTCGATGCCAGCATCGTTAACACTGTCCTCCCCGACATCACCAGCTACTTCAAGACAGACATCTCGATAGCTCAATGGGTGCCTACAGTCTACCTGGTGACTATCAGTTGCCTTATCCTGCTGTACGGCCGCCTGGGAGATATGGTCGGATACAAAAGGATATTCCTCACCGGCCTGGCCGCCTTCGTGGTCGCCTCAATTCTCTGCGGTTCTTCGCAGAGCATCTGGATGCTCATCGTATTTAGAGGCCTGCAGGGTCTGGCAGCGGGCTTGCTCATGGCTGTAGGCTACGCCATCATCACGGCTGCCTTTCCGCCCTTCGAGCGTGGCAGGGCTATGGGAATATACGCTATCAGCATCGCAGCTGGCCTGGGCCTCGGGCCTACCTTCGGCGGCCTGATTGCGCAATACCTGAACTGGCACTATGTCTTCTTCATAAACGTGCCCATCGGAATCGCAGCTTTAATCTGGGGCTCCCGCGCCATACCCAAAAGCGCCACTAAACCCGGACAACACCTGGATGTGGCAGGAGCTTTAACAGCGCTTGTCTTTTTGAGCAGCCTGCTCCTCTACGCGAACCAGGGTGAATCCTGGGGATGGACCTCGCCCAGATCCCTTGCCCTAGTGGGAACTGCGGTGGTGTTTGGCGCATTGTTTTATTGGATAGAACGAACCTCCAAGCAACCCATGCTTAACCTGTCGCTCTTCAGCAATCGGCGATTCAGATACGCCAGCACCAGCACGCTGCTCAGCTTTGTGGCCTTATATGCAATTGTGTTCCTGACGCCTTTCTACCTTTCATTCGTGCTTCATTTCAGCATACTCAAGGTGGGACTAGCATTGATTGCGTCGCCGCTGGCTACTGTGTTCGTGGCGCCTGTAAGCGGGGCGATGTCAGACCGATTCGGCACAAGGATTTTCGCCGTCGTAGGAATGTGCTTCGCTGCCGTGGGCCTTTATCTCATGAGCGGCCTGACTGCCTCGGACAACGTGTGGGATGTGGTATGGCGCCTGGCTGTAATCGGCATTGGGCTGGGCATGTTTCAGAGCCCGAACAACAGCGAGATAATGGGAAGCGTGCCGCCGTGGCATTTGGGAATCGCCTCGGGGATAATAGCCGCTATGCGCAATGTGGGAATGGTCATCGGAATAGCTATCGCCGGAGCCGTGCTGTACAATCTGGCCCCTTTTACAGTCACTGCGGAGCCCGGCTCTTTTACTCCCTCGCAGTTGCAGGAATTTCTGCGAGGTCTGCACTGGGCTTTCATATCCGGTGCGGTAATAGCTGCCGCTGCTGCCGTGACCTCTGTTCTGGCGGCTGAGCGCAAGAACCAGCAGGCTCAAGCTGGAGGGCCATCGGCTTCGGGTCCGCAAGTGCCGCCTAACGTGAAGTGAGAATATGCCGAAAATTTTAATTGCGGGTGCCGGTATCGCTGGTAGCTACCTGTGGCGGCTGCTGATAAAGAAGGGCATGAGCCTCAAGGACATTGAAATTGTCGATCCGGGTTCACGCACCCGCTGCGGCATCCCTTCCTGCGGTTTTGCCACCACCAAGCAATTCTTCTCCCTATCCCAGGAGGTCGGACTCGAGCCCGAAAAGTACATCCTGGCCAGCCCGGAAATAGGGTATGCGAACAGCAGGAAATTCACTGTTAGAGGACATATATTCTCAATAGACAAGCCGACTTTTATTAGAAGCCTGCTCGAAGGAGCTATTGTGAATTCAAGGCCAAGCGATATGGCTGTGGAGAGAATAATAGATGCCACGGGCATGGCGAGGGCATACATAGGGAAATATGGGCACGATGCACTTTGTCCATGCATCCAGAGAAAAGTGGAATTCCCTGAGCAGCCTGTGCTGGCAGAATATGCTCACAATGTAGGCTATGCCTGGGTAATCCCGCTGGAGGACAGAAATGCCCATGTCGGGATAGGGTCGATTACGTACAATTCGGAAGATATGAAGAGGGTTGTTGACGGTCTGGCGCAGGGGACTAAGACGATATGCGCCTGTCACGGATTCATCAGGGGGACTGGCCCTATTCTGCCGCTGGTGCAGGGTAACGTATGGGCGGTTGGGGAGGCCGGGGGAATGGTCGACCCTATCAGCGGCGCGGGGATAATCCCGGCCATGGTGTCGGCAAAGCTTCTGGCTGAGCACTGGGACGACCCCAAAGGGTACGAAGCTGCCATTATGAAGAAGTACGGTTGGTTCAGTAAAGCGGCAAAGCTGATTGAGGAGTGGCAGGATAAGGGCGCCCTGAACACCAGGAAACTGCTGGGCTTATGGAGAGAGTACGCTGAGCTTGCTGGCCTGGACTACAGCGTTCTCAGTCTGGCGCGTATCGACCTCGTACGCAGCATGCTGGGGGTAGCGCTCCGCGTCCCCAAATTGAGAAGACAATAAAAAGAAAACAACGAAGTCAGAATTCCGGTTTTTACGTTTGCTGTTAGTATTGCTATTGTTGATAAGACCTGCTAGAATCTGGGGCGATTTGAATATTGAATAGCCCCCGCTCGCTTGAGGGTAGGAAGGAGAGAGAACCCACCCAGCGAGCGGGGTTGGCTGGGGACAAACCCCAGCATTTTATTATATCACCTTTCCCCCTACATTACATAATCTAGCTCGAAAATCTACGAAAAATCCCTCTCGTTTGAAACCAAGGCTTAATAGCCTGAACAGCAGCCGTTTTGACACAGCCGCACTGTTGATATTAAGATAAGAAACTGCTGGTCCGCTGCAAACAATGCTATGAGAACGTTACTGATAAACCCTCCCTATCCTTTCTCGGAAAACCCCGTCATGCCCATGGGGCTGCTCATGATCGGCGCGGTGCTGGAGCGCAGCGGGCACGAGGTGCAGGTGCTCGACCTCCTGGTGTCCAGGTATTCCAGGGAGAAAATAAAGGACAAGATCACTGAGTATCAGCCGGACATAATCGGCACTACATCGGTCACGCTCAACTACCCGGTTGCTTCCGACATCCTCAAATACGGCAAGGATGTGAACAAGGACATTATCACAGTCATCGGAGGCTCCCATGTCACCTTCACTCCTATGGAAACGCTCAACGAGGCACCCTGGATCGACATCTTGGTCAGGGGTGAGGGCGAGCAGACCATTCTGGATATCGTGAGCGGCAAGAAGCTCGTCGATATCGATGGGATCGCCTACAGGGATAAAAAAGACGGCATAAAGCTTACCAAAGAGCGCCGCCTGATAGAAAACCTGGATGCACTGCCACCGCCGGCAAGGCATCTATTTCCTCTGTCTCGATACCATGCCCTCGATACATCGTGCACTGTAATCACCAGCAGGGGCTGTCCTTTTAGCTGCATCTTCTGCGTCGGTTCCCGGATGGGAGGCAGGAGAATGAGGTATCGCAACCCGCAGCTGGTCCTCGATGAGATAGAGCAGGGCCTGGCTCTGGGGTTCAAGGAAGTGGACATCGAGGATGACCTGCTCACGGTCAACCACAAGCATCTCTTCGCCATCTGCGACGGGATGAGGGAACGAGGCCTGAAATTCAAGTGGAGGGCTTTCTCCAGGGTAGACACCGTGAACATGGAAGTGCTCAGGAAGATGAAAGAGGCGGGGTGCGTAGGACTCCTATACGGGGTGGAGAGCGGAAACCAGGAAATCCTGGACAGGATAAAGAAGAAGATCACTCTGGACAAGGTGAGAGAAGCGGCAAGGATGGCGAATGCCGTGGGGATAGATGTTCAGGCTACTTTCATCCTGGGGCTGCCGGGTGAGACCAAGGAGACGCTGGCTCAAACCCTGGAGTTCGCGCAGGGGCTCGACGTTTTCTACGGAGTGCATGTCCTGTCGCCTTTCCCGGGAACTGAAGTGCGGGAGAAGGCCGATGAGTACGGAATTGAGATACTGACCAGCGACTGGTCGAAATACGACTGCAACAGGGCGGTAACCAGGACAAAGGATGTCGGCCCGGAGGAGATAACTGCTCTTCTTTACAGATATTACCGCGGGCTGAGGCTGACGCCGGAGGACCTTGCGGGAATCAAATCGAACCACTCACAGGAGAGGAAGGAAAGACGCAGCCCATTGGTATGGGCTATCCTTCATGGCGATGTAATCGAAAGCCTGGGAACGATGAGGCAGGAAGGCGATCCGGTAGAAGGCCTGGTACGCAAGCTTGCGGAAATAGTGCCTTACCCCTTGCAACAGATCAGGGAGAACATTGCCAAGTGGGTCAAGGATGGTCTTCTAACATATGATATCAAGGATGGGCGTTTGGTCTGGCGCTGGAGTTAATATTGAGCTTCCGGCACTAAAGAGCAAAGGGTAGCTATTTCGCAGCGAACTTGGTGCAGCACTCAGCCTTGTTCTCACACTTCCGACACATACTCGTATCGAATTCGCCCTTGGCGATGCACTCCCAGCAGGGCATGGCTTCTTCTCCGCACATAGGACAACATACTTCACCGACGCTGCCTTTGCCTGTGTCCATAAACATGTAGCCGCAGAAAGGGCAATACCAGAATTTCGGGCGCATCTTTGATTTCTTTTGAGCCATATGCATTTCTGTAAGGGCGGGTTGGAAATCCGCCCTACTGGTCGCTCATACAATTATACAATGTATCGCTGCCGCCGCGGTTGACCATGATAGGTTGAATGTATATACTAGCACATAGCCTTTAAATCTCTCTGCGAAGACAGCCGTGCCCAAACTGAACGACGAATACTATATGAAGCTGGCTCTAGCCCTCGCGCGTAGAGGGCTGGGGAAGACCAGCCCCAACCCTATGGTAGGCGCGCTGATTGTCAAGGGTGGCAGGATAATCGGCCAGGGTTATCATCGCCGCTTTGGCGACCCTCATGCCGAGATCAATGCCATTCAGGATGCCAAAGGGGATGTAAAAGGGGCAACACTCTACGTTACACTGGAGCCCTGCTGCCACAAGAAGAAGAAAACGCCTCCTTGCCTGGATACCCTGCTCAAATACAAATGGAAAAGGGTAGTCATCGGCACTTTAGACCCCAATCCTAAGGTAAACGGCAGGAGCATCGCAATCTTGAAACAGAAGAGGATTGAGACAAAGGTTGGTGTGCTCAAAGAGGAGTGCCAGAGCCTCAACGAAGCCTATTTCAAGTACATTCAGACGGGGATGCCCTTCGTCACACTGAAGTTCGCGGAGACGCTAGATGGCAGGATTGCTACCTCGACAGGTGATTCCAAGTGGATAAGCTCCGAGCTGTCGCTGAAGTGGGCGCACAGGCTGCGCAGCCTTCATGACGCGGTCTTGGTAGGAGTGGGCACTGTGCTGGAGGACGACCCTCAACTGACGGTGCGCCTGGTGAAGGGAAGAAATCCCACGCGCGTAGTTGCTGACAGCAGATTGAGGATACCTCTGAAATCCAAGATTTTGAGAGACCTGGAGAGTGCACCCACTATCATTGCTGCCACCTCGCAGGCCGATATTGAGAAGTCGTTCGCTTTAAATGTCATGGGCATTGAGGTGCTGACAATAGGAGAGGATAACGAAGGCATGGTGGACCTTAAAGGATTGCTCAAGAAGCTAGGGGAGAGGAATATTTCCTCTGTCTTAGTTGAGGGCGGGGCGACGACTCTTACCTCTTTCATCCGGCAGGGGCTGGTAGATAAAATCGTGGCTATTATAGCGCCCAAGATTATGGGGGAAGGGGTTGAGGCGGTGGGGGAACTGGGAATATTGAAAGTAGGCCGCGCCTTGAAGCTGTCGTTCGACAAGGTTTACCGCAAAGGGGAAGACATTATTATCGAGGCTAAGACCAGCTAAAGGGGGGAACATGGCAGAACGCGCTCTTTCGGGAGTTCGGGTGCTGGATTTGACCCATTACATCGCCGGGCCTTACTGTACGAAGATGCTGGCTGACTATGGCGCCGATGTGGTCAAGGTCGAGAGGCCGGGCCTGGGGGATAGTGCCAGGTCGCTGGGCCCTTTCCTCAACGATGAACCTCATCTCGAGAAGAGCGGTTTGTTTTTATACCTCAATACCAACAAGAAAAGCATCACGCTCAATCTGAAAAGCGCCACCGGCGCGGGCATTCTCAAGGAATTGGTCAAGCAGTCTGACATCCTGGTGGAGAACTTCAGCCCCCGCGTAATGCCCGGCCTGGGGCTGGATTACAAGACCTTGAAGAAGATAAACCCCGGCCTGGTGATGACCTCTATCTCCAATTTCGGGCAGACCGGCCCTTATCGAGACTACAAAGCCACCGACCTCAATATCTGGGGGCTCAGCGGCATACTTTACGAGTGCGGTGAGCCCAACCGCGAGCCATTGAAGATGGGCAACAATGTATCCGAGTACGTGGCGGGGCTCTATGCGGCGCTCTCTACATTGTCTGCTCTTTATTATCGGGACGAGGGGGGTGTGGGGCAACACATAGATGTCCCGGTTTGGGAATGCTTTCACACCATGCAGCCTTCGATGACGCTGGTGTTTTCATATGCCGGGTTCATCAGGAAGAGGGCGGGGGTGCGTTTTCCCTGGGGCATCCTCCCCTGCAAGGATGGCTTTATCGGGTTCTTCCTGCCCACTCAGGTTCACTGGGAATCGCTGTGCGCCCTTATGGAGATGCCCGAGCTGAGGGAGAAGCCTGAATATGAGACGCCGATGCTGCGCGAGGAACGACGAGAGGAAGTAACAGCCATCATAGTCAACTGGCTCAAGAATAAACGCATGGATGATGTGTTCCATGCTGCCCAGGAACTAAGGCTGCCTTTGACCATCGTGCCCAACCCGGAGCAGTTGCTCAATACGCCGCAGCACAAGGAGAGGAAGTACTTCGTTAAGATTGACCATCCTAAGACAGGCAAGCTCACCTATCCTGGGGCTCCTTTCAGGCTCAGCGAGACGCCCTGGTATGCCGGGCGTGCTCCGCTGCTAGGCGAGCACAACCGTGAGGTTTTCTGCAAGCGGCTGGGATACAGTGCAGACGATCTGGTGGTATTGAAGGAAGAGGGCGTCATTTGAGAAGTAGCCTGGGCAGTATTTAGGATTTCTTTAAGGGGGTTGGATATGTCAGCACTACCGTTACAGGGCGTGAGGATAGTCGATGCCTGCATTTACTGGGCGGGGCCTATGGCTACTTCGCTGCTGGCTGATCTGGGCGCCGAGGTTATCAAAATCGAGTCCATACAGCGTCTGGACCACCTCAGGCTGCTGGGCGGGTGGCCCAGCCCCGACGGATACGAATGGTCTGCTGTGTTTAACGGCGTCAACCGGAACAAGTACGGCATCACCCTCAACCTGAACCACCCCAAGGGCAAAGAAATCTTCAAGAAACTTGTGGAGATTGGCGACATAGTAGCCGAGAACTTCAGCCCCCGCGTCATGGAGAACTGGGGCCTATCGTATAAAGAGCTGAAGAAGATCAACCCCAAAATTATCATGCTCTCCATGCCCGGCTTCGGCACCACCGGCCCCTGGCGCAACTATGTCACTTTCGGGCCCAATGTGGAGATGGTATCGGGGATGCCCATCGTCAGCGGCTACAAAGACGGCCCGCCTATGATGACCGGCTACATCGCAGACCCCGCTGCCGGCTTGATGGGGGCAGTGGCTGTGATGACCGCCCTGCGGCGCCGTCAGAAGACAGGCAAGGGACAGCACATCGACCTCTCGCAGATCGAGGCATTCACCGGCTTTATGGGCGGCCCGGTCATGGACTACACCATGAACAAGAGGATGCAGCCACGCCGGGGCGATCGCCATCCTTCCTTTGCTCCGCATGGCGCATATCGCTGCAAAGGCGATGATGAGTGGGTTACCATCACCGTGTCTTCTGACGATGAATGGGAGAGGTTTTGCCAGGCCACGGGCAAGCCCGCCTGGACTCGCCGAACCAAGTTCTCCGACGCCCTGAGCCGCTATGAGAACCACGATGAGCTGGACAAATTCATCGAAAGATGGACTAAGCAGCGCGATAAGCGCGAAATCATGCAAATACTGCAGCAGGCAAACGTAGCCGCAGCTCCGGTCTTGAACTATGGAGAGTTTTTGAGCGACCCTCATATTGAGGCCAGGGGTTTCCTGGAGACGGTCACCCGCCCAGTCACGGGGACTCATCCCTATCCCGGGTTTCCGGCCAAGCTCTCTCAGACTCCTGTTAGCATCCGTAAGCCAGCGCCGACCCTGGGCCAGGACAATGAATATATCCTTAAAAAATACATGGGCATGAAGAAAAAGGATATCGCAAAGCTGGCCGAGGAGGAGATAATCGGCACCAAGCCCCAGGGATGGGCCTTCGGCATGGAGGCTGAGGAAGCGATTTCAAGGCTGAAGGACATACATACGAAGGCCGAGTGATTTCAGCGGGAAGCCAGCTTACGGTCTGCACTTCTCTTACTGCCGACGCATCGCAGCGAGACTCAATCTTGAGATAAAAGTCACATACAAATATCTCGGCTAGCTGTATTTTATAGAAAAGAGAAAAGCAGGGAGGTGGGAAACTGGTTTTAAGATGGTTGCTCTTGCCGATGCGTAGTACTCAAGGAGAAATTGAACACTGGCAAGGGTTAGATAGGATCCCGAGCCCTTCGTCAATTAAACAGTGTAGAAGTCACCGATGAAGATGGTGACCAGGCGAGTTCGGGCATTAACCGAACGGAAGGGTAGTGGAGTTGAGATACGGTCTCTGAGAGAGAGCTTCTACTTCTTGAAGCGCTCTCTTTTTGCGCACTAAATTCATTAGAGTTACGGTGCAAAAGAGGTGCATGATGGATGTCAAGGTTTATATCACACAGACCTGACCCTACTGTCATCAGGTCAAGAGGTTTCTTGGCGAGCGCGGCGTCAAATTCACAGAATACGATGTGTCCCGCGATCGGGCAGCGGCGGACGAGATGGTGCGCCTGACTGGTCAATTGGGTGTCCCGGTAACCGTTATAGATAGTCAGGTTGTCGTTGGCTTCGATAGATCTCGCTTGGAGCAACTGCTCGCTAGTAGCGGCGGACAGCGGCCCCACCTCGGGTTAAAAGTAGCAGATGCGAGCAAGGTGGCTCCGAAAGTGGGTGGAGTACCGGTATTCGGAGCGCTGGTGGGCGCGGTGGCTCCTGCGTCTCTAGGCGAGAGGGCTGGCTTACGGAACGGCGATATAATCACTGAGTTGAATCTCAGGCCAATACGCGGTGCGGATGACCTGGAGCGCGCCATGGGTGAGCTGGGGCCGGGCAGCCGGGCCACGATTGTGTATCTGCGAGGTCAGGAAACCTTAAGGGCGGAGATTGTGGTGTAGGCAAAGCATTTTGTGGGAATTTCGAAGTAGGGGGCATCCTTCCACAGGAAGGATGCCCCCTACAACGTAGATGGCTTAACCGCTTCTCTGGTGTTGACACGTAAGGTATCATTAGATACATCCTTTCTCAAGGAAATGTGTATCCAGCCCGATACTTCTGGTGACGGTGGCTGAGTGAGGGGTAGGAGGAGGCAGAGGTACCATGACGGTAAATCCGAGAAACAATAACCTGGACAAATATGAAACAGCAGTAATACTGAAGGATGGCTCTACTCTGCATTTGCGACCGATCCGGCAGGATGACGAGGAGAGATTGCTCGGGCTTTTCTATCGCATGAGCCCCCGTACCATCTATCTGAGATTTCACCATGTATTGACAAATCTGCCCAGGGAGGAAGCACGGCGCTTCTGCACTGTTGATTATGACAGCACCTTTGCCTTGGTGGCAACTCTGGGGGAAGAGACCGAGGAGAAAATCATCGCAGTGGGACGCTATGCGCGACTTCCCAAGGGTGATGTTGCAGAGTTAGCTTTAGCGGTCGAGGATGAGTACCAGGGGAGAGGCGTTGGCATGCAGTTGCTGGAGCAGATAGCCACGATAGCGAGAGAAAAGGGGATAAGGCGTTTTGAGGCTGAGGTGCTGGTCGAAAACGAGCAAATGATGAATGTGATGAGGGACAGCGGTTTCCGCGTGGCGAACCAGGTTGACTCGGGCGTTTATCGCGTAGTTATGGACATTGCTCCGACTCCTGCGGTGGAGGAGAAGTCTTTTGAGCGGGAGAAAGTGGCCACTATAGCTTCTCTGCGGGCTTTTCTCGCGCCACGCTCCATAGCTGTTATCGGGGCTTCGCGAAGAGAGGGGAGCATTGGCCATACGCTCTTCCGCAATTTGCTGCTCCAGGGTTTCAACGGAATTGCGTATCCGGTGAACCCGAATGCCGAAATGGTAGCTTCGGTCAAGGCATATCCGTCTGTTCTTGACATAATGGGGGAAGTAGACCTGGCAGTGATTATCGTTCCGGCAGAGGGAGTGCATCAGGTGCTGGAGCAGTGCGGGCGAAAGGGTGTGCGAGGAGTTGTGGTGATATCGGCGGGCTTCGGAGAAAGCGGCCCCGAAGGTAAGGAAGAGGAGAAAAAACTTCTGGAAACAGCTCGTGCCTACGGGATGCGGCTTGTCGGGCCGAATTGTATGGGAATAATAAATACCGACAAGAACATCAATATGAATGCTACTTTCTCCCGTGTTTTCCCTCCTGCAGGAAGCGTCGCCTTCGGCACCCAGAGCGGCGCCCTGGGGCTCGCCATTCTGGAATACGCTCAAAGCCTAAATTTGGGGCTATCGACCTTCGTCAGCTTAGGAAACAGGGCTGACGTATCTAACAACGACCTTCTGCAGTACTGGCAGGAAGACCCTGCTACTCACGTCATCCTTCTTTATCTGGAATCTTTCGGCAATCCCAGGAAGTTCGCCCGCATAGCCCGCAGCGTGGCAGAAACCAAGCCGGTGATAGCGGTGAAGAGCGGGCGCACTTCAGCAGGCTCCAGGGCTGCCGCGTCCCATACGGGGGCGCTAGCCACCACCGAGGTGCTTGCGGAAGCCCTATTCAGACAGGCGGGCCTCATCAGGGTGGAGACGCTGGAGGAGCTGTTTGATGTAGCGAACCTGCTTACTCACCAGCCCATACCGTCAGGGAGAAAGTTAGCCATAATTACCAACGGCGGAGGGCCGGGGATAATGGCTGCTGACGCCTGTGCAGCGAGGGGCATTGAATTGCCTGTCCTCTCCGAGAAGACAATTTTAGAGCTGGAGACTTTCCTGCCGCCCCGAGCCAATGTCACGAACCCCATCGATATGACTGCCGAAGCTACTGCCGAGCAATACAGGAAGGCTCTCAACCTTATGGCTGAGGACAACGGCATAGACATAGTGATAGTCATCTTTATCCCGCCCATAGTTACGCAGGCTGAAGCTGTAGCCAGCGCAATTCGAGAAGTAGCACCGGAGTTCCGCCAGCGCGGTAAGACTCTTCTTGCTTCGTTTATGGGCTCACGCGGCGCCACTGTGGAACTGGGTTCTGCTGAGGAGGGGTATGTTCCTTCTTTCGCCTTCCCCGAGGCCACGGCTGCGGCACTCGCCGCTTCTTGCGAGTATGGCGAGTGGTTGAGGAGACCGAAGGGGACAATCCCAGAACTGGCGGGTATCGATAAGAAACGGGCTGAGCAGATAGTAGAGGCGGTGTTGAAGCAGGACCAAGCACGTCCTTTCTGGCTTGACGCCGATTCTGTCAACGAACTACTTGCATGCTATGGCGTTCGTGTGGTGGAATCGAAGACGGCCAGGACGGCAGAGGAGACGATGAAAGCAGCCAAGGCAATGGGCTTTCCGGTTGCTGTGAAGCTCGTCTCCAAGACGATAATCCATAAGACGGAGGTTGGCGGTGTGGTCTTAGATGTCCATTCCGGGGAGGAGGCACGTGAAGCTTTTCTCCTGATAAGGGAGCGTTTGACCAGCATCTCAAAAGAGGCTGAGATGGACGGCGTGCTCGTCCAAAAAATGGTAACGGAAGGGGTCGAGGTGATCGTGGGCGTAACTCAGGACCCATCCTTCGGTCCGCTTATCATGTTCGGCATGGGTGGTATTTATACGGAGCTGTTCAAAGACGCGGTGTTTCGCATTCATCCGCTAACGGATATCGATGCCCGGGAGATGGTGCGCTCGATAAAAGCCTATCAGCTCCTCGAAGGCTGGCGAGGGGCGAAGCCATCCGACATAAAGGCTCTTGAGGAACTCTTGCTGAGGGTTTCGGCGATGGTGGAGGATTTTCCGCAGATAATGGAGATGGACCTTAATCCGTTGAAGGCGTTGGAACGCGGGTATGCGGTGGTGGATGCCCGAATCAGGCTCTCCTGATTGCTCCCAAATTAAGACGAGATGGCAAGGCTGATTCCTGAGTAAATAAACCAGACTCCGAAACCGGCCAGGACGGCTGCGCAGATACCGAACACCACGCCGGTAACCTTCTGTGTCCACAGCCTCTTCGATTTGAACACTACCCAGGAGAGCAGGAAAAGCCAGACGAGGTCAAAGGACCAGTGCACTGCACCGAAAGCAATGATGCCCGTTTTGCCGAAGGTTCTGGCACTTACCAGGAGTGCAGCGCCGACGGTGGCCCACCAAAGGAAGAAGTAAGGGCTGGCAGCGGTCGTCGCCAATCCCGCGATTATGGAGCTATGGGGCGTGTCCTTTTTCTCATCCAGGACTGTGGGCCTGGTTCGGAACATACCCCATGCCATCCAGAGGAGCATTAGCCCACCAGCCAGACCCACACCTATCTTCACCTCCGGCATTTTAAAGTAGCTGGCGAGCCCGAAGTAGATAAGGAGAATCAGGGGTATCTCGATAATGCCATGCCCTATGGCAACCAAGGCGCCAGCCCATTTGCGCTGCGACCCCTTGGTAACCGTAACCGCGGTCACCGGGCCGGGCATCATCACTCCGGAGGCGGAGAGGACGATGACAGAGCCCAGAAATAGAGGAAGGCTCTCAGTATTAGCTGTCATTGAGATTGCTCTTGTCTAATTTGCTTATCTTCATGCTATCATTATATTATGATAGCCGTGTATAGCCAAGGCCGTTCTGTATCAGGAATCCATGCAGTACTCTTCAACCCCCTAAATCCCCCAGTCTTGGGGGACTTTTGGGACTGGGGGATACCCCCAGACCCCCACCAGAGAGGCTTCGCCCCTCTGGACTTCCCAGTGCCGGAGCGACCTTTGGATCAGGAATCTCTGCTTCCTGTAAAGGTGTGCTATAATCTCTGGAGCGGATTGAGACTCCAGTGATTCGAAAGTGGTGAGGTGCGCTTATGGAGAAGATTGTCAGGACTCTTCGCTGCAAGAACGTCAATATCCCGGGCACCCTGGGCAAACTGGCTACGACCATCGGTAAGGTCGGGGTGGACATCGGAAATATAACGACAGTGCACTTAGGCCCACATTATACAATTCGGGACATCGACGTATATGCCGAGAGTGAGGAACAACTTACGCGGGTAATAAACGAGGTGTCGAAACTCAAAGAGGTCTCAGTTCTGCAGGTCAGGGATGCTGTGCTCGAATTCCACAAGAACGGCAAGATAAAAATGGTGAGCACTGTTCCCATCACCTCGCTGGACACACTGCGCAAAGTCTATACCCCGGGCGTGGCTCAGGTATGCAGGTTAATCGAGAGCCAGCCAAGCTGGAAAGATACCTACACCTCTATCCCTCTTTCCGTTGCTATTGTTACTGATGGAACCGCGATCCTGGGACTGGGGGACATCGGACCGGTGGCAGGGATGCCGGTTATGGAAGGCAAAGCTGCTCTGCTGCAGCAACTGGTAGGAGTCAGTGGCATACCGATACTGCTAAATATTAAAGACTCAGACGAGATTGTGGAAACAGTGAAACATATCGCCCCTACGTTTGGGGGCATTCAGCTGGAGGACATAGCGTCGCCAAGATGCTTCTATATTGAGGACAGGCTTAGCAATGAGTTGGATATCCCTGTCATGCACGATGACCAGAAGGGGACGGCAGTAGTTACGCTGGCAGCTTTGATCAATGCCTGCAGGCTCACCAAGGTCACACTTCAGGAGGCGAAGATCGGGCTTATCGGCCTGGGGGCAGCCGGCTTCTCCATCGGTAAGTTTCTACTTCAGTACACCGGGAACCCTGCAATGGGCACGGCGAGGACTGAAGCCAGCGTGAAGCGACACGCGGAGGCAGGAGGCATTCCCTCTAACCTCGATGAAATCATGCAAAAGGCTGACATCGTGATCGCCACCACAGGAGTGAGAGGACTGATAGACCCGAGCAAGGTGAGGAAAGGGCAGATAATATTCGCTCTGTCGAACCCGTATCCGGAGATCACCCCAGAGGCGGCAAGGGCAGCGGGGGCAATTCTGGCTGCTGACGGCAGGTCGGTTAACAACCTTCTAGGTTATCCTGGGATTTGGCGAGGTACGCTGGATGCCAGGGCCAGAAAGATAAACTACGAGATGCTGAAAGCGGCCACCTTAGCCATTGCTGGGGCTGCGGCTGAGGGAGAGCTTGTCCCTAGCGCCATAGACGCCAAAATGCATCTGGCGGTGACTCACGCCGTAGCCAGGGCCGCTGTAGAGTCAGGGCTGGCTCAGCGACAACTAGATGACGACTATTTTGCTAGTACCGATTGCAAAGAGCCTCCCTGGGCATAAAGCCTACCGCACCGTGCTATACTTGAGGCAGCGTTAAGAAGCTCAAACCACGATTTGAGCCTTTGTGCTATCTGCAAAATGCCTCCTAACTTTTTGTTCTCCGCTTCGTTGTATATAATGTAGCGCATGAGGCATCGTTTGCGGGTATCGAAAAGCTGCGCTCGCAAGTGGTTTCTAGTCATAGCCATCATTCTGGTGGTATGCGCTATAGTTCTTGCGGTCGTGTATTCGCATAGTTGCAAGGAATGGCTGGCGAACAAAGCGGCTAGCGCTGATGTGGACATCGTGGGCATCAGCTTTAAAGGCATCAGCCTGACTGCGGTGACCGTGGACGTCACGGTAAGTGTGCACAATTCAAACAAGGTTGGCGCTGTCCTCCATAGGATTGCCTATACCATCTATTTCGAGGAAGATGGCAAGTGGGTGCAATTGGGCAGTGCGGATAAAACAGAGGATGTCACGATCAAAGCCAGCAGCTGGACTAGCTTTGACATAATGAATCAAATAGAGCTTCTCCCTGCCGTAGCAGCACTGTACGAGATGTACCATCAAGGGGGTTCGGTCACTCTGAAAGTGGCGGGCTCGGCCTGGGTAGGGATCGGGCCTGTATCTGTGGAGGTTCCCTTCGAGCGTGTGGAGAAGGTAGGTTTTTAGAGAAGATTCTGGATATCCCATATCTCATATCCTCGGCGTTGATACTGTGTGGCGTAGCTGCAGTCTCGGCATTCATACCCGCGTTGCGCATGATAATGACGAAGATAATAGACGCAATCTGGGCAAGCTGAGGCATTTAGGAAAACGGCGAGCTGCTTATCGGGGGGCATCCTTCACTTGTGAAGGATGCCCCCCCCCATTTTCCCCGCAGTCCCAGCCAGGGGCGAAATTACATAAAAAGGACGAAGTTTCTCCATAAAATATCCATATTATCGCTGCATAATTCGACATTGAAGTTGACTGATTAGCAATTGGGGGAGGTAAACATGCTTAAGATGTTTATAACGTTGAAAGCGTGGCAGGTGGTAGTGCTGGTGTTGATAGTCTGTGGCATCGTTGGGGGTTTCTACGCTGCCTATGGCCGGGCCAGCAGCTCGAGCAGCTTGAGCACAGCATCATCGCTTTCTACTAATACCAAGCTTGTGCAAGTACAGTATGGCAACCTGACCAGCTCGGTGAGCGCCAGTGGCAGTCTGGCTTACGCTACCAGCAAGGAACTCACCTTCGATAGCGCAGGAACGGTTGCAGCAATATATGTTGAGAAGGATAGCAGTGTCAAAGAAGGTGATGTGCTAGCCAAGCTTGATAGCACATCAGTTGAATCCCAAGAGGTGGCGGTGGCTAGCGCCCAGATCGCTGTGAGGGATGCGGAGGATGCTCTTGAGAAAGCCCAGAATCCCTACACCGAATTGGAGCTCGCTGCCGCTAACGCGACAGTGCAGCAAGCGCAACAGAGACTTCTGAATGCCCAGACACAGGGGCCTCTTGACATCGCCGATGCAGAGTATGCGGTTAGCCAGGCTGAGGATGCCTACGCCGATAGTATAGATAGTTACTGGAATAATAAAATTACCCTTGATGATTTGAACAAAGCAGAGAGGGCTTGGGAAAGAGCAAAACTTGACTTAGATACTGCCAAGCAGGATGCGAACAAGGCGGTGCTCAGTGCGCAGCAGACCCTGGTCGATGCCCAAGATGCCCTGGCAAACATGACAGTCGATCCTCTGGAAGTGGCGCTGAAGCAAAGCAACCTGGACAGTGCAAAGGCAACCTTAAATAATGCGACGGCGAAACTGGCATCGGCCAAGGAGGGTTACCCCGTGGTGGCTCCTTTCGATGGTGTTGTAGCAGAGGTGGATGTAGTGTCGGGTGACGATGTGAATGCCAATACGGTTGTTTTAAAGCTGGTGGATCCCTCAGTTTTCGAAGTGAGCGCTACTGTAGATGAGGTTGACATATCGCAGGTGCAGGTTGGACAGCAGGCAACCATCTCTCTGGATGCGCTGACAAACGTTGAGCTTTCCGGGAATGTATCAAGCATATCCGCCTTTGCCAACAGCCAGTCTGGCGTGGTGTCATACTCGGTTACCATCCTGGTGACCAGTATACCTTCGGGAGTTCAACTCCGTCAGGGGATGAGCGCCACAGCGACCATCACGAATCAATTGGCCACTAATGTCCTTCTCGTACCCACGAAGGCGATCAGCAATAGCTCAACTAACCCTACTGTAACGGTGATGGTAAACGGTGTACCTGAGGTGAGAGCGGTGAAGGTTGGAGAAAGCAACGACGAGTATACCGAGATAGTATCGGGGCTCAACGCTGGTGAAGAAGTAGTGGTTACTTCCACTACCAGTAGCACCTCTAGTAGTAGCTCCAGTAGTTCGCAGGGAGGATTTACTGGAGGTGGGGGATTTCCTGGGGGTGGGATGGTATTCCCTTAGTAGGTAGATACATATGATTGAACTAAACAACATTGTAAAGACATACCAGATGGGGCAGATAGAGGTTCAGGCGCTGCGCGGAGTGAGTTGTAGCATCGAAAAGGGTGAGATGGTGGCTATCATGGGGCCCTCCGGCTGCGGGAAGTCCACCCTGATGAATGTTATGGGCTGCCTCGATGTGCCTACCTCTGGGAGCTATCTACTTGAAGGAGCGGAGGTCAGCAAGCTCTCTGACTCTCAACTGGCTGAGGTCAGGAATAAGAAGATAGGCTTTGTGTTTCAGAGCTTTAACCTGCTTCGCCGCACCTCGGCCCTGGCAAATGTAGAGCTGCCCCTTCTTTATCGGAACAGCAGCAACAGCAAAAAACTGGCGCTGGAAGCCCTGGAGAAGGTGGGCATGGGTCCTCGTGCTGCTCATGTGCCGACCGAGCTTTCAGGCGGCGAGCAGCAGAGGGTAGCCATTGCCCGTGCCTTGGTCACCAATCCTCCTATCATCCTCGCCGATGAGCCGACGGGAAATTTGGATAGCCAGTCAAGCCACGAAATTATAGCTATCCTTGAGGAACTCAACAGACAGGATGGCATTACTATTGTGCTGGTGACTCACGACAGGGAGATAGCGGCCCACACGCGGCGCATTATCTTACTCAGGGATGGCCGGGTTGTCGATGGACAGTCGGTGCCGCAAGGTGGGGCACTTTCAAAATGAGGCGATAACAATGAGTTTAGCCAAGACATTACGTACAGCTTTAACGGCGCTGACTACTAATAAGATGCGCTCTGCCCTGACCGTGCTGGGTATCATCATCGGGGTAACGGCAGTGATATCGTTGATGTCGATAGGTCAAGGCTCTCAGGCAGCCATAACCTCCAGAATCGAATCGCTGGGCACTAATTTGCTCTACGTTCGGGCGGGTGCAAGCTCTCAGGGAATAGTACGTGGGGCGCAGGGGAGCGCAAACACACTGACAATGGCGGATGCGGAGGCTATAGCTGAGCTTTCATCTGTAGCAGCAGTGGCTCCACAGGTCGGTACTTTTACCCAGGTTGTGGCTGGGTCAGAGAACACCAATACCCAGATTCTGGGGGTGACCCCGGAATACTCATCCGTGCGCAACTACCAGGTGGCAGATGGGGAATTTATCTCAGATGCGCAGGTAGAGGCCAAGTCGCTGGTAGTGGTGCTGGGCAGCAACGTGGCGGAGACTCTGTTCGGGGAGACGAGCCCCGTAGGTCAATATATCAAGATAAACGGGCGCCAGTTCAAGGTGATAGGTGTGCTGGAGAGCAAGGGGAGCACAGGTTTAGGCTCTCAGGACGATATTGTCCTCGCTCCTATTACTACTGTGCAATACCGTTTATCCTCGTCTCAAACTGTCAGCGGACAGAAGACTGTTCAAACAATCTACGTGCAGGTGGTGAATGTTAAGCAGACCGACACCGCTATCCAGCAGATAACTTCGATCCTGGAGCAGCGGCACAATATCACGAACGGCGAGGACGATTTCACCATCACCAGCCAGCAGGAGACTATAGATACGCTTAAGGAGTCCACCCAGGTATGGGTTATCTTGCTGGGGGCTATCGCCGGGATTTCCCTTCTGGTTGGGGGCATCGGCATTATGAACATCATGCTGGTATCTGTAACTGAACGTACACGTGAGATAGGTATTCGCAAGGCACTGGGCGCTAAACGGCGTGATATACTGCTCCAGTTCCTGGTAGAGGCTGCTTCGATGAGCCTGATCGGCGGCGCGATCGGGGTGTTTGTGGGCTGGGGATTCTCGGCTCTTATCTCAGGGATGAGTTTGGGCGGCACGACAATCGAAACTGTAATGTCTGTGAATATTCCCATTCTGGCAGTGTCGGTTGCAGCAGCTATAGGGATAATCTTCGGGCTCTACCCTGCCTACCGGGCGGCCCGTCTCAACCCTATCGAAGCATTGCGCTATGAATAAAGGAGGTTTAACCATGAAACCGAAATCTTTTGTAACCTTGCTGGCAGTGGCGGTCATCTTGGGCAGTATTATCGGCGGCGCCCTGGCAGGAGGCATAGCCATCGGCAAGAGTCAGGGGAGTCAGACAAGCCAGTACTCTTCTATTACAGGACTGGGAAATATCACCGGGCTGGGGAATTTCCAGTTGCCAGGGAACTACACAGGAATATCTTCAGGCAACGGAACTACAGTGGGCACAGTAGAGAAAATCGAGGGCAGTTTGATAACAATTAAAACAACCACTGGTACTGTTCTGGTTAACATCGGTAACAGCACTTCTATACAGAAGATGAGCGAGGGCAGCCTGGCAGATATCTTACCGGGCGAGAATATCACCGTTTCGGGCAATAGAAATGCAGATGGCTCCATACAGGCCAGGAGTATAACTATAATATCGGGCTTTGCCTTCCCTTCTTTCGGGGGAGCCGGATCGAGCCAGTAAGGGTCTTACTCTAATTTAGATAAAGGACAATCTGGAGCGAAGGGATGCCCGAACTTAGCCCCTTCGCTCAACCGTTTGACAATTCATTCAGGGGAAGCGAGAATCAATATTAAGAAGGTTGGGTCGTGTAGGCTTCACCATGGCACACAAAAAAATCCTTGTGGTAGATGACGAGAAGAAGATAGTGGATATCGTGAAAGCCTATCTCGAAAGGGATGGGTATAGGGTCATTGTCGCTTATGACGGGAGATTGGCTCTCCAGATGGCGAGGAGCGAATCCCCTGATCTCATCGTTCTCGACCTGATGCTTCCGGAGGTATCAGGATGGGATGTATGCCGCACTCTGCGCACTGAGTCGAACGTGCCTATTATTATGCTGACAGCCCTTGACGACGATTCAGACAAGATAGTAGGACTGGAGTTGGGGGCTGATGACTATGTAGTCAAGCCTTTTAATCCGAAGGAGCTGGTGTCAAGGGTGAGGGCGGTCCTGCGCCGCGCAGAGGGCGCAGCTGTCAAGCTGAAAAAGATAGAGTTCGCAGACTTGAGAATCGACCTGGAAAGGCATGAAGTCATGCGAGGCGAGAAACTCGTGGAACTGACGCTCACTGAATTCGAACTTCTCAGGGTGCTGGCTGAAGCGCCCGGCCGTGTCTATAGCCGCATGCAGTTGTTGGACAAAGTTCAGGGGAGTGCCTATGAGGGCTATGAACGCACTATAGACAGCCATATCAAAAACCTGCGTAAAAAGCTGGAGACTGACCCGGAGCGTCCCACCTATGTAATAACAGTACGGGGAGTGGGTTATAAGTTTGGGGAGGCCAAAGGTGCGTAGCCTGAGCTGGAAGATCGGTCTTTCCTTGCTTCTGGTCGTAGCCGTCTCTGTGGGGCTTACTGCATATTTGACTCATCACCGCACCACCAGCGAGTTCAGCAACTTTATGTCGGAAAGCAGGTCCTCGTACCTGGAGCGCACGGAACAAACGCTTACAGACTTTTATACTAAGAATGGCAGCTGGTCCGGAGTGCAAAACCTGATTCAGAGCCTGCCCACATTTATCAATGACCGCCTTATTTTAGCAGATAGCTCTGGCACAATAATTGGTGATACAAACGCACAGTGGCTTGGGGAGACTGTTCAAAGCGTGGGGCTGTTCAAGCCGACAAGCATCGTCGTCTCCGGTCAGGAGGTAGGCAAGCTCTATCTGCTATCGTCCGGGATGGTAATCGTGCAGTTCGTACCGCCCGGAGGCGCGCTCTCAGGTCAGCCGCCGCCTTCTTCACCTGAGCAGCGCTTTCTCAGCCATGTCAATACGTCATTGATAATAGCCGGAGTAGTGGGTGCTGCCGTCGCTATCTTACTGGGCCTGTTTTTGACCAGACAATTCACCAAGCCAATCCGGGCGTTGAAGAAAGGCGCAGCCCGCATTGCTAAGGGTGACCTGGCCTATAGGGTGGATGTTAAGTCGAGAGATGAGTTCGGCGAGCTGGCCAATTCGTTCAACTCCATGGCTGCAAGCCTTGATGGAAGTGAGCAGTCTCGCCGTCGCTTGTTTGCCGATATCGCCCATGAGTTGCGCACACCGCTGTCTGTTATCGGGGGGACAGTGGACGCTATGCTTGACGGCGTATATGAGCCGAACGCTGACAACCTCAATTCTATAAAAGAGGAGACGGAGGTGCTCATCACGCTTGTGGGAGAGCTGCGGGATTTGACCCTTGCTGAATCAGGACACCTGAAGCTAGAGTTCGAGCCCACAAACTTGGCGGAACTGGTGCGGCGGCGAGTTTCCCAGGCTGACGTAATTGCGCGGGGGAAGAACGTAACCTTGAGGATGGATATAGCAGAGGGGTTGCCTGAGATTGAGGCTGATGGCAGAAGAATCGAGCAAGTTGTAGCAAATCTACTTGATAACGCTCTTAATCACACTCCTTCAGGCGGCATCGTGATGGTCGCTGTTTCTCGGGATAAGGATGGTGTATTGGTCTCAGTTTCAGACACGGGAGAGGGGGTTCCTGCTGAGGACCTGTCTCACATATTCGAGCGTTTCTACAGAGTTGATGGCGCCCGTTCTCGGAAAACGGGCGGTGCCGGGTTGGGGCTTGCTATCGCCAAGCAGATGGTTGAGCTTCATGGAGGCAGAATCTGGGTTGAGAGCGAAGTGGGGAAGGGGAGCAAGTTCTCTTTTACTTTGCCTGTAACTCAACAAAAGCCGGCATCCTAACGTTTTAGCTTGCAGGGAGATGGTACTAGCCCGAACAAGGATGTTGTTAAGTCGGCAACATAACCGACGATTGATAGGGTGGAAAAGGAGGAGGTATGTCTAAGATAAGCAAACTCAAGATTCTCATCCCAGTGATTATGCTGATGGTGTTGGTCGGCGCCTGTACAACTACAGCCACGCTGACAAACACTCCGACCCCAACCACAACGCCCACGACCCAGCCTACTACAACACCCGGTGGGACGCCGCTATCCGCTCTGCCCTCGGTTGCTGACGTTGTGGCGAAGGTCATGCCAGCCGTGGTCTACGTTTCCGTCGAGTACACTGATACGTCATTCTTCTTTCCAACTACAGCCACGAAAAGCGGCTCCGGGGTGGTTCTCAGCCCCGATGGCTATATCTTGACTAATAACCACGTAATAGATGGATATACCAAGATCGAGGTATCGCTGCCCAACGATGAACAGACCTATCCGGCTACGCTCGTGGGCGCTGACCCGACCAGCGACCTGGCAGTGATTAAGATAGATGCCCACAATCTCACCACAGCGCAGTTTGGCGACCCATCAGGGTTACGCGATGGAGACTGGGTGATAGCCCTGGGCAATGCCCTGGGGCTGGTAGAAGGCGGCCCTACGGTTACTCTGGGTATAGTGAGCGGCCTAGGACGAACCTTCACCATAGGGCAGGCTGCTTATTACGACATAATACAGACCGATGCCGCCATCAACCCCGGAAACAGCGGCGGCCCGCTGGTAAATCTGGAAGGCCAGGTAGTGGGAATTGATACGTTCATCATCTCCAGTGCGGAGAACATCGGCTTTGCCGTGAGCGCCAACACTGCTAGTCGTGTATATAACGACCTGCTTAAATATGGGCGTGTGATCAGGCCTTACCTTGGCGCTACTTTTAACGACCTCACACCGGACGTAGCCTCACAGCTTGGCATCTCAATAAGCAGGGGGGTCCTGGTTTCATACGTTGCACCGGGTAGCCCAGTGGCCAAGGCAGGCATTCAAGCCAACGATGTTATCACTAGCTTCCAAGACCAAAAGGTAACCGCGGCATCCGCTTTGATAAAACTGTTGTGGGAATACAAGGTTGGGGATAATGCAAAGATAACTTACTGGCGAGCAAATAGCGAGCATACAGTAACGGTTACCTTAGGGGAAAGGCCATAAGGGACTGCGCAGGAGGAGGTGGGAAAGATGTGTACACGAACTGAGGATATTCAAGTTGAAGGGTATAGGGCAATGAGGAAGACGTTGCGAACCAACCGTGGTCGTACTCTCATAATTAGAGGTGCATCCTCTGAGCAGCAGGGAAAGGTTGCCGAAGCATATATTTGGATTTTACAGAACTTTATGCCTGAGTTCGGTGAGATTAAACATGGGGAAGAGCAAGTTTAATAGGCTACGAAATACAAGGTCAGGATAGGCAGCTAACGCACAATTCATGAACAATCCTAATTCCAGGATAGAAAGCCTCACCCCCAAGCTTATCTTCGATCAAGAGCCTTGTGGAAGGCGTTTTACTGCATAAATGGTATTTTGCTCCACTCAAGGCTCCGAAATGCTACTTCTTTGTAATGTTTCCCCTCGAAATTTAATGACTATTTAACTGGTGGAATGATAGTATTCGACTAGTCTGGGACAATCAGGAACAAAAAGGAAATATAGTGGTGGAATACGCAATTCGAACCGAAAATCTTGTCAAAATGTATGGCAACAAATTTACTGCGCTGGACGGAGTCTCCCTGCAAATAAAAAAAGGCGAGGTGGTGGGATATGTCGGTCCCAACGGTGCGGGCAAGACGACTACTATCAAGGTATTGACTGGCCTGAGCAGGCCCAGTTCAGGCCATGCCTATGTTAATGGCATCGACGTGGTTGCCAGGCCGAGAGAGGCTCTCCGCTCTATCGGAGCGCTGATTGAAGTGCCGGGAGTTTACGAATATTTGACTCCTCGTGAGATGCTGACCTATTTCGGCAGGGTCTACAGGATGAGCAGTAAAGATATAGGCCGCAGACTCAAAGAATCGCTGGAGCTGGTTAAATTATCGGACTGGGAGCACAAGAAGATAGGTACCTTCAGCACGGGTATGCTGCGGAGGCTCACTATTGCCAAAGCCATATTGCACAAACCTGACAACCTGATCCTCGATGAACCGGTGCTTGGGCTAGATCCGAAGGGAATCAGAGACGTGAGGGAACTGATACGGCAATTCCGGAGCGAAGGCATGACAGTTTTCCTGAGCTCCCATCTTCTGGGAGAGGTTGCTGAAGTCTGCAACACGGTCATCTTCCTAAATAAAGGCAAGGTTATCTCATCGGATTCTATAGAGAATATAGGTCGCAGCATAGAGCAGAGGGTGGTCAACGTTAAGTTCCTCAAGCCGCTATCCGCAGAACAGACTGACAAACTTAAAGCCATAGAACTGGTCAAAAACGTTGACCTGAGAGATAGCACTGCTAGGCTGGGCTACGACGGCAAACCCGAGTCAAGCGTCCAGATACTAAAGCGCCTCGTGTCTGCGAATTTCGATGTAGTTTCCTACAATGTGGAGAGCACGGGGTTGGAAGACTACTACGTTTCGGTCATGGGGGAGGAGAAAAAGGAAGGATAGATGGAAACTTCTGGGACAAGTTTCAGAAGCGATATTTTCGAGACCTACCTGTCGGTGAAATTCGAACTGCTGAAACACCTTAAACGGAGGAGGCTCCTTATTGTTGCGGCACTGGCAATTGTGGTGCCCCTGATCTTCTATGTTAAGGTTCCGAGCACTGCAGTCCTGTTTGCTGACGAAGTCCTCACCTTTTTCAATATCCTCATAATAATCTCAGCTGCCATGTTTGCCGGAGACGCCATATCTAGCGAGTTCGAAAGAAAGACGCACCTGATACTGTTTCCCACGCCACAGAGACGGGGCACAATCTTTGCTGGTAAGTATCTGGCTGCTGTGCTAGCTACCTTCCTCGTCGTTCTGCTCTATTACGTGATTTTGACGTTGCAGACAGCGCAATTATTCGGGTGGGGCGAGATTCCGCGAGAACTGGGGAAATCTTTCCTCGTGTCCTTGATTTACGCTCTCGCCGCAGTCAGCGTTATGTATTTTTTCAGCGCGGCGCTGAAGCGCACCGTTTCATCAACAATTGTGGGCTTCCTGTCTCTGATCATGGTATTGCCGATAATATCCTTCATTCTGCAGCGGGTGAACCAGGAGCCGTGGTTCATCGTGACCTATTCAGCGAATCTGATTACTGATGTGTTCGGTGTCTCGGGCAACCCGTTTAATCCCGGAGGCCATCAACCCCCCATAGCAGAGTTCACTCCTAAGTTCGGCTTAGGCATAGCTGTGATGATAGCATACACCGTTGTATTTCTCGTTTCTGGAATGCTGATCGCTTCGAGAAGGGAAGACTGAGCTCTACGAGGTATACCCTTAGGGCTGCTTGCGGAAGCGTTTTTGTCTGAGCAGGCGCATCGTGCTTGATTGAACTGACCGCGACGTATGTTTTGTTTTCCCTTGGTCTTCTTCCTTCACGTGTATGCTGCAATCTATTACGGGGCACTCAGGTGGGCAAGAGCCATCCTCTGCTTGCTCGCAGGGCTCGCAGTGAATGGTGACCAATCCGTTGGATAGTTTGCTCTTGATATCCCCCTCGAGGTGGTCGCAAAGCTTGTGCGCTTCTTCCAGGGTAACGGCTTTGGGTAGAACCAGGTGCAGGTCTATATACCGCTGACTTCCTGACTTGCGGGTGCGCAGCTCGTGAAAACCGGTTATCTCCCCCAGATGTTCTGTGATGCTGGCTGATATGATATCTTCCTCTGCCTGGGGTAAGCGCACGTCTACCAGGCCGCTCATCGACTTGCGGGTAATGTTCCAGGCTGCCCTTATGATAAGCAACGCTACCCCGATAGCGATTATGGGATCCAGAATATACCAGTGTGTTATCTCTACGATTAGCAGTCCGACAAGAACGCCCAGCGAGGTATAGACGTCGGTGGTGAGGTGCCAGGCATCTGCTTCCAGCGCCACTGAATCCGTACGGTTAGCTATCTTGTGTAGAAAACGTGATACGAAGAAATTTGCCACTACCGAGAAAGCCATAATGCCTATGCCGGCGACGAGGAATTCCGGCTTGGCTCTGTTGATTATCTTGACTACTGCTTCGTAGATAATGAGAACTGCCGCCAGAAATATGAGTAGCGCCTCAACGGAGCCGCTGATGTTCTCAATCTTGCCGTGGCCGAACTCGTGCTCCTCGTCGGCTGGCTTGACGGCGGCGCGTATGCTGAAGAAGGCAATGAGCGCGGCCAGCAGGTCTACTGCGCTGTGGATGCCTTCAGATATGACGCTGACGCTGCCCATGATAATCCCTACCGTCAGCTTGAGGGCAACCAGAACGCTATTGGAAAGAATCGATAGACCAGCAGCGCTGGTCTTAGTGGAAAACATTATGCCTCAAAACTCCTGTCCCTTCACCCTAGGACGCAAGGTCTATAAGCGTATCAAAGCCGACAATCCTTACCGCTGCAGCATTTTGACAGGCAATGAGGCAATCATCACCAATCGCTCTTTAAAAGATGATATACACATCAAACGTTGTCGTCAAGCGAATTTCAGCAGGCGGCCATTTGATGCCCTGTGGGGCACAGCACGCTGTGCCCCTACGTCTCTTGCTCACACATTCACCTCAGCTTTAAAATACCGCCTCTGGAAATAGAGGGCTACGTTCACCAGACTGATGAGCACCGGCACCTCCACCAGTGGCCCGATGACCGCGGCGAATGCCTGCCCGGAGCCGATGCCGAATACCGCCACGGCTACAGCGATGGCCAACTCGAAGTTGTTGCTGGCGGCGGTGAAGGCAATCGCGGTGGTTTTGGAATAATCGACCCCTATTCTCTTGCCCATCCAGAACGATACCAGGAACATGACGACGAAGTATATCAGCAGCGGCACGGCGATGCGCAATACATCCAGAGGCAGATGAACAATGTAGTCGCCCTTTAAGGAGAACATCACCACAATGGTGAAGAGCAGGGCTATCAGCGTGATAGGGCTGATCCGTGGAATGAACTTCTTCTCGTACCACTCTCGTCCCTTGGCTTTGATAAGTGTAAAGCGCGTTATCATGCCGCCGAAGAAAGGTATGCCCAAATAGATGAGAACGCTCTGGGCGATTTGCCAGATAGTGACATGTACTTCGGTGCCTTTGAGCCCGAACCACCCCGGAAGCACCGTGATGAAGACATAGGCGTACAAGGAGTAGAAAACTATCTGGAAGATGGAGTTGAAGGCCACCAGCCCGGCGGCATACTCGCTGTCGCCTTTTGCCAGCTCGTTCCACACGATGACCATGGCGATGCAGCGGGCCAGCCCTATCATGATCAGGCCCTGCATGTAGGCGGGGTAAGGCCAGAGGAAGCCCAGGAAGGCGATAGCCAGGAAGAACATGAGCAGCGGGCCGATAATCCAGTTCTGCACCAGGGAAAGCCCCAGCACCCGCCAGTTACGGAACACTTTGCCCAGTTGCTCATACCTCACCTTGGCCAGTGGGGGATACATCATCAATATAAGTCCGATAGCTATAGGTATAGAGGTCGTGCCTACCTGGAAGCGGTTGATAAAATCGGCTGTACCGGGGACAAAATAGCCCAGCCCTACGCCCAGCCCCATCGCCAGGAATATCCAAAGCGTAAGGAAGCGGTCTAATAGGGCAAGCCGACGTATGCCGGTCTTTGACTCAGCGCTACCCATATTTTCTCCTTTATAGCTTCTGCTTGAACCTCTCCACAGGGTCTCCGCCGGTGTCCAGGTGGGACTTCAGCTTCCCCTGCTGAGAACGGGACACTTTGTCATAGACCGACTTCTTCAGGAAGGCAAGGGCCTCTTTCTCATCGCGGTCAACTATTATTTGTTCCAGTTCGAGCAGTTCCTCTTCCTCAAGGGCTATAGCCGTTTTTCTGATTTCAAGCATGGTTAGCCTCCTTGTTCGTATCGTTTTCAGCAGTTTGCACCGCAAACCGAGTCGTTAGCTGCCCTTTTCACCTTCCCTGCTGAAGACGAACTGTCTTGTCGTAGATTGACTTTTTCAGGAAAGTGAATGCTTTCTTTTCATCGCGGTCAATCAAGATGTGCTCCAGTTCAAATAACTCGTCTTTTTCGAGAGTTAAGGCTGTTTTCTTGATTTCGAGCATTTCATGTCCTCCTTATATGTCAACCTCCTCGGCTTAACAAAGCTTTATACACAGTCTTGCCTCTTACCCTGGGAATAGCCTTTTCATTGAGCTTCTCAAGCGATGTTACAATCTTCTCTAGGTCCTTGACGGGGAATCCCAAAACACATTCGCTCTCAGCCAGATTGGTTGCTTCGCGGCATCCGTAGCAGCCCAGCGAAGCATTAAGTCGTTGATAGACAAACGGAATTATGGTGGCATCAACACACGTCGCTTGCAGAATAGCAGTATCGAGCGGTAGCCTTCCTCCAGCCTCGAAAAGAAGTGCCAGGGCTACCCACATCAGGTGCTCGACATCGGACTCTATGACTACAACGTCAGGTGTGAAAGGGGCGTCACCGAGAGGGCAGCAGGCTACCATTTTGTATTTGCCCATCTCCAGCCTGGTCATAGTGCTTAGGGTGTTCTTGACAGCCTCCGGGCTGCTGAAGATACCCATCTTCGCCGGCATCTCACCTGACGAGAGCGTAGCCGGCGGCTCCTTGAAGCCGATTGCCCATGCTGCAGCGGGACAGGCGATGTTATCTGCCGTAAGGAGGTATTTCTTGCCCTCCCTGGCGCCCATCAGTATTTGGCAGTAGCGCCGTTCACTGGGTGTCTCGAAACCTTCGAGTTGAATCTTATTCTCAAAGAACTTCACAGCTATCGGGTCATGCCTCAACCCCAGGATTTCCTTTAGCATTCTGGCAGTCTCTCTGTAATCCATGCCGTTCCCTCTCTGGCAATCTTGTGCCATCTATTCAAGATAAAGAAGATTGCTCTTAGCCACAACAACTGTTGCGTATAGATGGGCCACATCAGGTGCCTCCCCAATCCGAGGACTGGTCATCGTCCGAAACCAGCCCTGTTTTGCTGAACTCCTCCGCCTTTCTCAGTATCTCCTCTTCGGCAGGAAGGGCACTACACACACTTCTATTCGTGTAGAGTACCTTGCCATCTATTGCGACCTCGAAGATGCCGCCGTGCCCCTTTTTCAGCTTTGCGGTAATTCCAAGGTTCTTCTTGATTGCAGCCGCCAAACTGGTGGCTAAAGGGAGGAAACCTCATTCAACACAGTAAGTGATCTCGACGTTTTGAATTCCCTTTTCTTTATTGGTATGGTTCATCTTGTAGCTCCTTCATTGATAGTCATTAAGTTCTGGCTGCTTGCTCTCAGGCCTATCGAATTGGCTCAGCAATTTGAGTACTCTCGCCTTGATCTCGTCTCTTATCTCCCTGACCTTCTCAATGGGCTTGTCTTTGGGGTCCTCCAGTTCCCAGTCTCGGGTCTCAACCCAGCTTGCCGGGCATGCTGCTTCTGCGCCGCAGCCCATTGTTATCACCAGATTAGCCTGGTCTATCATCTCAGGTGTCAACGGCTTCGGCTTCTTGTCGCTGATATCAATCCCTACCTCTTTCATCACACTGATTACAGTTCGGCTTACAGAGGGGGCAGGGTCGGTGCCCGCCGAAAGCGCCTTTGCCTTTCCCTGGGCATAGTGGTTGAAGAAAGCCTCAGCCATCTGGCTGCGACCTGAGTTGCCCACGCAGACGAAGAGAATCGTTTTCATTCGCTTGTATTCTTTACTAGATTATTTCTACTTGACAAAAATATTTACTACCATCCAGATGGCAAGAGCAATGAGAACAATTGCCAGGACACCTCGTAGCTTCGTTATGCTGGTCTTCAAAGATAGCATTGGCCCCAGCCAGGCTCCGATAAAAGCCGCTGCTGCCAAGGGAAGAGCTACCCAAATGTCAAAGGGAGCACCACCAACCAGATGTCCAACAAAACCGGGTAGAGCTGCAATCCCTACGTAGGTTGATGAAACACCAATAGCGATACGGGTAGGACAACCAAATAGCAGTATCAGTAAAGGCAGGACAAATAAGCCACCGCCAACTCCTATCATGCCCGCTATGAAGCCAGCCAGGGCTGTGGCCGGAATGAGCAGGCCCATGGAAATCCGGTACTGCTGCCCTCCACAGCTTCTGTCCCAGCACCCCCATTTAGGCATGAAGCTGGGGCTTTGCCCCTCAGTGGCTGCTGGACGGAGCATGAAAAAGGCAGCGATGGTAAGCACCAGAGCAAAGATGACCTTCAGCACCAGCACGCTCACCCAGTGGGCCACATAACCACCAGCGAATGAACCCAGAATGGCGAGGGGAACGATGGAGAAAAGCAGTTTCCAGTCAACCGTTTTCTTCCGCCCGAAGACCAAGGTAGCTGAGATGCTGGCGGCCATAATCATGAACAGGCTGGTGGTCGATGCTGCGTGGAACTCCATACCTGCTACCAGCAGTACCGGCACATAGGTAGAACCTCCGCCCTGGCCCACCATGGAAAAGGGTACTGCCAGAGCCGCTACCACTACGCAGGCAATAACAGTTGCTATTATTGACATCCTGCTACTCCCCAGAAAACAGGACTACACCTGACACCTATTGAGCGTTGAAGAATCAGTAACCAGAGCAAGGTATGCAATGAGGCTGGCCGTTCACCATCCGCACGTACCGCTCAAAAACGTACTCGCCGCACTTAACACACTTAGCCTTGTTGAAAGACCCCTTCACCCGATTGAAATGGTAGTCCGAAAGCTTTTCAATTTTGAAAACCGTCTCATCAGGCTGAGCATCGGTCCACTCTATGGCTTCGTTGGTAGCCTCGGCTGGAATCTGCGATGGCTCAACCCCCTTTTTGCGATAAGCAAAGAATTCCATCTTGCCAAATTCATCCAGGAAGTCCGCTTTCAATGACAGCCGAACCGCTCCTTTTCCCGGATGATAGAAGACCGCTGCCAACTTTCCCCAGAAAGTCTTCTCCATGAGCGACTTGCCGTAGGTAGCGCCGGTGGCTATTTGGATGCCGTCCATAAAGCAAGTCTGAGGATGTCCTACCCCTAACTCAGGTATAACAAAGAATCCGTGGTCCTTCTCATGCTCTACGCCCAGCACTTTCATCGCCAATCGCCCCGTGCGGTAACCCAAGGGCATGAAGGGACAACGATGTCCATGAAACTCAAATGCCCACTTCGGTAAAGTATCCATTTCTGTCCTCCCTTTTATGTAATTTATGCTTAAATCTCCTTCACCAGAGTAGCATACAGACAAAAAGCACTGTTTTCATCCAGCCTCTTCACTTTCTCTCGTTAGATGCTCCAGCCCCTCTGTGGCAGAGGCAAAAATGGTGGAGGCTAAGGCGAACCGCGCTGCGATGATTGCCTTCCCTATCTCCTCGTTGCTGATACCGGCGCGTTTGGCAATCTTGATGAAGGTCTCAGTGCACAGGTGGCTGGAGACCGAGGCTGCCACAGCAATCATAATCAGATGCTTGTATTTGGCCGGGATATGGGGCAATTCAAAAACAAACTTGCGCTCCTGAGCCTGCTTGGGAATCCACTCAGGAAGGATTTTTGACATCAGCACCATGGGACGGGGCTCTTCGCCCAGGTTTTCTGCCATCATCTTCAGAATCTGGTCAACAGTAGGCTTTTTTTCTTCCATAAGAACACATCCTTTCTTCTTGTACTAGATTGAAGTTCGGCATGCTACTTCTTAGATTTTTCTTCTTTGTCCAGCGCGTTGATGATAAACTGGGTGACCTCCGATTTGCTGGGGATGCGCCCGGAGCAGACCAGTTCCTCGTTCACCACCAGCCCCGGCGTGGTGAGGATGGGATACTCCATTATCTTCCTCATGTCTTTGACCTCTTCGATGGTGGCGTCTATAGCAAGCTCCTTCACCGCCTGCCTTGCGGTCTGCTCAAGCTGGTGACACTTGGCGCACCCCGTTCCCAAAATCTTGATTTTCATTTGACACCTCCTTTTGATTACAGAATGGCGTTAAACAGGTAACCGATGATTATTATGCCTATCGCCACCACACCGATAAATATCCCAATGAGCTGCCATTTGAGTACCCTGCGCAAGATCATTGTCTCGGGAAGAGATAGCCCAACGACAGCCATCATGAATGCAAGTACTGTCCCCAGTGCTGCGCCTTTCTCCATAAGTGCCTGCACAATCGGTATGATACCGGCTGCATTGGAATACATGGGCACACCAATTAGAACCGCTGCCGGTACACTCCACCATGCGCTTTTGCCCATGAATGAGGCCAGCATGCCCTCGGGCACATATCCGTGAATAGCGGCCCCGACAGCGATACCGGCTAGAATAAAGGGCCATACCTTGCCCACTATTTCACGTACGGCAGTCAGGCCATAGTGGATTCTATCCTCAAAAGTCATGCCTGACGCGGTAGAGGAGGCTTCAGCCATTTTGATTTCAGAAACCCAACCTTCAATATAGCTTTCCATCTTCAACTTGCCTATTACCCAACCAGCGCTGATGGCTATGGCAAGCCCTGACACTAAATAAATCATGCCAACGCGCCAGCCAAACATGCCGGCGAGGAGAACAAGGGCGACCTCATTGACCATCGGAGCAGCAATCAGAAACGATAGTGTGACACCCAGTGGAATTCCTGCTTCAACAAATCCGATAAAAAGTGGCACGGCCGAGCAGGAGCAGAAAGGTGTTACAACCCCTAATCCACCGGCAAGCACGTTGCCAAAAACCTGACGTTTTCCCGCCAGAATCTGGCGGGTTCGTTCCGGAGTAAAAAATGACCTGATAATCCCAACTACAAAGATGACTATGACCAGGAGGAGTATTACCTTTGGTGTATCATAAAGAAAGAATGCAACACTACTGCCGAGATGGCTTGAAGCGGATAATTTGAATATATCATACGTAATGAAATCAGCCGCAGGTTTCAGCCAGTAATAAAGAAATGCCCATAAGGCCACTCCGATACCAAGTCTGATAAATAGCTTGGCCCTGTTCCCATTCTGCTTGCTAGCAGCCAATGACTCGGAAGGCGTGGAGTCAGAATTGTACACGTCACTTTGTTTCATTATATGTAGACCTCGCTGAGTCCTTCCCTAAATGCGCAATAACGCATACTTATAAGGCAAAAAAAGAGAGGCTATCTGACGCATTTCTGGACGCAGCCCGGGCCCACGCGCTTGGCTACCTTGAGGCGCTCTCTGTCCTGTGCCACCAGCTCGTTGCCCTTAAGCCCTTTTCTCACAGCCTCGACTAGATCGGTGTAATACGGTTTAATCCCTTCTCTGTCTATCGAATACAATGACCATAGGCCATCCTTCCTCAGCTTTAGGAAACCGGCGTCGTAAAGAGCGCTCAGGTTGCGGGAGGCCCTGGTCTGGGAGATATCCAGCGCCTGCATCACCTCGCAGACACAGCACTCCCTCTCCAGCAGCAGGTTCAATATCCTGAGCCTGGTCTCATCTGACAGCGCCTTCATGGCTTTAACCAGGTCACGCATTTATTGCCTCTAATCGTTTATGCGCATCTTCGCTTATAGTTTAAACCGATATGGAGTTTCTGTCAAGGAAGCAAAGAATCATCGTTCGCAAGTGAGGGTTCAAATTGTTTAAGAGCCTGAATTTTGTTGCTGTCATTATGGAATGCTCCATTTCAGGCTTCTCGCTGACCGCGTTGCGACATGACCTTCTCATACATCTCGGCTGCCTTGAAGGAGCTACGTACTAACGGTGCCGAGAAAACGCAGCAAAATCCTAATTCCTCACCGATGGTTCTGTATTTGTCGAATTCTTGAGGGGTAATATATCTGACCAGCGGATGGTGCTTGGGAGAAGGGGGCAGGTACTGGCCAAGCGTTAAACAGTCGCATCCTGCTGCACGCAGTTCCTTTAGAACGGCTATTACCGCACTTTCTGTTTCGCCCAGCCCCAGCATCAGCCCGGATTTGGTTATCAGTCCTGGCGCCATGGCCTTGATAGCCTGTAGGATGTCAAGGGAACGGCGGTAATCAGCTTTATGACGTACCTTCGTGTACAATGAGGGTACAGTTTCGATATTGTGACCGATAACATCCGCGCCACTATGGGCCACCGTTTTCAAGGCGTCAAGAGAGCCCTGAAAATCAGGAATCAGAACTTCGATTACAACATCAGGGTTGTACAGACGGATGTTTTCTATTGTCTTGGCGAAGTGGCTGGCTCCTCCGTCGCTCAGGTCATCCCTGGTAACGGACGTGATAACAACGTGGTTCAACTTCAAGGCAGTCATTGCACGGGCAATATTTTCAGGTTCGAGTGGGTCAAGAGGTAAAGGATGCCCTTTATTGATGCCGCAGAAGCTGCAATTGCGTGTGCAGACATCTCCCATGATAAGGAATGTAGCGGTGCCGCTGGAAAAGCACTGCCCCTGATTCGGGCATTGAGCAGCTTCGCACACGGTATGCAGAGACAATCCGTCCAGCAACTCCTTCATCTTATTCAGAAGGTGTGGGTCGGGAGCTTTTTGTATTAGCCATAATGGGTACTCGCCCGATTTTGAAGCTATCTTCATAGCACCGTTGCCTCATAAACTTTCATGCCGAAAACGACCGAGAAATGGCGGATTATGCTATTGGTAACATCCCCGATTTTCGGTTCCCGTCTGAGCAGTTGATTTATGGAGGTTACACCTCTGTCAGTGATACCGCAGGGTTTGATATAGGAGAATGGTGTCAAATCGTTGTTGACATTCAAAGCGAAGCCGTGCTTGGTAATCCAGTGAACCACCCGAATCCCCATCGCACAGATTTTCTCCTGCCCTACCCAAATGCCGGGATAATCAGGGTCTCGGTGTGCGTTTATCGAGTAGTCACCCAGCGTCCTGATTACGACCTCCTCCAAATTGTGAACATACTGGTGCACGTCACGACCTCTGATCTTCAGGTCTAGAATCTGGTAACCAACCAGTTGCCCAGGGCCGTGGTACGTTATGTCCCCTCCACGGTCTGTGTGAACGACCGATATTCCCTTGCTTTCAAGAATACTTTGTGGCACAACGATGTTCTGCTCTCCTCCGGAAGCGCCAATCGTTATCACTGGGGAATGTTGCAGAAACAGGATTACGTCAGGGATTTTGCCTGCTATTCTCAGTTCTATGAGCTCGCTCTGGAGTTGCGAAGCCTCTGCAAAATCAACTGTACCGAGGTTGAACACACGGCAACCCTTTGACTTACGCGCGGGCTCAGACTTTGTCAGTATTGGTTCCCTCCATTTATTGAAAGCGCGAATTTTGCCACTCCTCGCCACTTTTGAACCTCATTTATTCTCAGACTTCGAGCAGCATTTTGCTGCATAGGGGCGTTCTGAGCCCCTCCGCCTCTTCGCCTCCCTCTTCTTGATTCTAGACTTGGGAATGCTAACCAGTTCCTCGCCCGGTTGCAGAATATATGCGAGTACACCGCCAACAGGAACTGTGTCGCCCTCCTTTGCCATTATCTTTGCCAGGATGCCGGACTCAGGAGCTTCGACCTCAAAAGCTACTTTCATGGTTTTGATAACGCAGATAGATTCCCCTTTTTCTACACTTTCCCCTTCCTTTTTCTTCCATTCGATTATTGTTACCTCGATTATTTTTGTGCCCAGCTTTGGCATCATCAGTTCAGTCGCCATAATGACCTCCGCTATGTGTTTGTTAGATACAATTGTCGAAACAATTCCTCAGCGTCTCTTCGTCGGTGAGACCGCTGAACCTTTTGAACACATTGTATTCCCCATCACTGCGCCTGTCCGTTATCAGCAGCATGTTGGGTGTGCCATGGATATCGAAACGCAGCACTACATCCGCCTCCACTCTATAATCGACGCGAACGAAGGCAATCCGTGAGCCATAGTCGTATTCCAGTTTATCTATTATCGGTTTTTGCAGTTCGCAATCCCCGCAGCCTTCAATATAGAAATACAGAAATGCAGGCTTACCGACCCTGAGACTATTGTCTATACCCGCGTAGATAGGGCTTTGGGCAGTTCCGCCATGCAAAGGTATCCCCACAGCCAGTACCAGGACAGCTACAAGGGTGAATTCAACCACGGTGTGTAGCACAGACCTCCATTTGCTCATCAAGGGCAGACTGATTCTGGTAAGCACTGCGCCGATGCTCAGGAAAGCAACCCGCTCTTTGCCTATCAGCAGCACCGCCGCCATAAGTAGCATCAGGACATCCAGGGTGAGAGATACAGGGTAGCTCATGGGAACAAGCGCGCCGAAGCAGCCACAATCGTCCTGGAATTGGCGGTATATAGCGTATGAGTTGGCTATGACAAAGCTCAGGGCAACAGGGAGGACGAGCGCCGAGGAAATCCTGGTGAACAAGCCAAGAATAAGGCAGCATCCGATGGCGAGTTCAGCCCAGGGCAACGCGTAGCCATAGGCTCTGGCGAGGGTGTCCGGGAGTATGCCGTAGCCGATGACAGCGTTGATGAATTCCGCCTGATTTGACAGCTTGGCTATGCCCGCTGTGACAAAAATTCCCCCCAGAACGAGCCTCAGCACAAGTAGTAACCAGCGATTTTGGAGGAAGCTTTTCATAGCAGTGAAACCCATCCTCGCCCCCGTGAAACTAGCTTGGCTATATCGATTCCTTCCCTAAATGCGCACTAACGCATCTAAAATGGTAAAAAAAGAGGCTATTTGGCAAATTTCCTGACGCCGCCGGGGCCCACGCGTTTAGCTTTCTTGAGGCGCTCTCTGTCCTGAGTTACCAATTCGTTGCCCTCAAGCCCTTTTCTCACAGCCTCGACTAGATCGGTGTAATACGGTTTAATCCCTTCTCTGTCTATCGAATACAATGACCAGAGGCCGTCCTTCCTCAGGTTGAGGAAACCAGCGTCGTAAAGAGCGCTCAGGTTGCGGGAAGCCCTGGTCTGTGAGATGTCCAGCGCCTGCATTACCTCGCAGACGCAGCACTCCCTTTCTAGGAGCAGGTTCAATATTCTGAGCCTGGTCTCATCCGACAATGCCTTCATGGCCTTGACCAAATCCCTCATTTTATCTCCTTATATGCGCATCTTCGCTTATAGTCTATACTACACTAACATATTTGTCAAGAGAAATTCTGTAGGGGCGGGTTCCAAACCCGCCCCTTCTGTGAGAACCATGCTGCCTTGTTTTCTTGCGCCCGACCGGCGCTCTTTTAGCCTCCGCCTCAGGTGGGGCATCCGGTGAGGTTAATATAGTCCCATTTGGTGAGGGTATCCTTACATTCTGGCGTGGTGACGGTAAGAGTCACGGTGTAGTTACCGTTTCTGGTATAGGTGTGACTAGGATTCTGCTCAGTGCTTGATGTGTTATCACCAAAGTCCCAGGCCCAGGTGGTTACATTACCTGTTGATTTATCAATGAAATGAACTGTGGTAGTTCCTGTGCACGATGTGCCGTTCCCTTGAACTCGGCAATTCCCCGGTATGGACTCGATGGTGAAGCCAGCCAAATACAGACAGCGGGTGACCTCGATGTAATCTTTCTTTACCTCGGTATCGTTGCCTGTAGGGCCACTCACTGTCAGGCTGACTGTGTAGTTGCCGGTACTCTCGTAGGTGTACTTTGGATTCTGAATGATGCTATCTACCACACCGTCGTTGTTGAAGTCCCATTCCCAGGAACTGATGTTGCCTGTTGACTTATCGCTGAACTGTACTTCCAGCGGGGGAGGGCCGTTGGCGGGTGTGGCGATGAATTTAGCTCGGGGAGCCGCCGTACCACAGCCCACTAGAGTGCTCAATACCAGTATAATCAAAGCTAGAACCGCTGCTATCCTCATTGTCTCTGTCCTCCGAATGTTTAGCCATTATTATATCACAAACTGCCCATCCCGGATTCAGGAAGCTGAAACCAAAGCTGGAGTCTCTCCCAATCGAGGTTCGACTTCAAACTCTCGATAAGATATAATTTGCTGTGACGCCATTGAGTGAGCCTTTCTTGGCAGAGAGGTGGAGATGAGCAAGAAAGATATAATCGAGGTTACGGATAAGCCGATAGTACCCGAGGAAGTCATCGCCAAGGTCAAAGGCGCAGATTGCGGCGCGGTGGTGACTTTCACCGGCAAGGTGCGCGCACGCTCCGGGGACAAGAAAGTGTCCTATCTGGAGCACGGCGTCTCAGGTGAAGCACCGGGGAAGATGTTGAAGGACATAGTCGCTGAGATCAGGAAAAGGTGGGAAGTAGGCGAGATAGCCTTCTGCTACCGAAAAGGCAAGATAGGACCTGGTGAAGTCACCATAGTCATTGCCATTGCTGCTACTCATCGGCAGGAGGCTTTCGCTGCCTGTGAGTACGCTGTGGACCGCCTCAAGCAGAAGGTTACTACCAGGGAGGGCAGGGAGAACGGTGAAGTCCGTGTCGGCAAAAAGAGTAAGCCTTAAGGTAGAAGGCCTCCATCTCGCGGCAGAGATTTATTTACCGGGTGGCAAAGGGGGGCCTCACCCAGCTATCTGCATCTGTCATGGCGTGCCTGCCAAGAGAACGCCTGACCCTACAGATAGGGGCTATCCGCTGCTTGCTGAGAGGTTCAGCAAGGAGAGGTTTGTTTCTTTTATCTTCAATTTCAGAGGCACCGGCGAGAGCGAGGGCAACTTCGATATGCTGGGCTGGACGCAGGATTTGAAGGCAGCGATAGACTATCTGCTCCAGCTCGATGCTGTAGACAAATCTCGACTGTCGCTGATGGGGTTCAGCGGCGGAGCGATGGCCTCAGTGTACTGTGCTGCCAATGATAAGCGAATTTCCTCGGTTGTCGCCTGCGCCTGTCCGGCCAGGTTCTTTGACATATCGGAGTTTAGCAGAATCGAGGAGTTTCTGGCGCACTGCCGTCAGGTGGGCATAATCAGGGATAGCAACTTCCCGCCATCTGTGGAGAAATGGGCCAGAGGCTTCGATGAGGTCAAGCCTGTCAAGTGGATACGCAGGATTTCACCTCGTCCCCTGCTGATAGTCCACGGCGAAAACGACAAGACTGTACCCCTCAGCCATGCCTGGGAGCTTTACCGTAAGGCTAGAGAGCCTAAGGAAATCTCCATCATTCCAGGCGCTGAGCACAAGCTGCGCCTCAGCGAACCAGCCATGAATACTGCTCTGGCCTGGCTGAAGAAGGTGAACGGCCTGGCTGAGAGGGATTGATGGCTCCTTCATCCGGTTCGTCAAGAGTGAAGGGCAAGGTGCTTCTGGTCAACCCCAACCAGATGAAGCCCCCCGTAGCTCCCCTGGCGCTGGACTATCTGGCACATGCGCTCAAGCAGAAGGGCTTTCGGGTAGACCTGATCGACCTCTGTTTGTCAACTGACTACTCTCTCGATATAAAGAGCTATTTTGCTCATAACGATGTGCTGGCAGTGGCAGTGACCCTGCGCAATACCGACGATACTTATCTTGCCAGCCAGGATTTCTGCATAGACAGGTACAAGCAGGTCATAGACCTCCTCAAGGCGCAAACCTCCGCGCCCAAAATTCTGGGCGGCTCGGGATTCTCCATCATGCCTCAGGCTATTCTGGACTATTATAGCCTCGATTTGGGGATTTGGGGGGAGGGCGAGCTTTCCCTGCCGCTGCTGGTGGAGAGGATTGCAAAGAAGCAGGATTATGGCGATGTGCCCGGGCTAATATACCGTGATGGCAGAGGCTTTCGCTTCAATAAACCGCAATACCTCGATTTAAGCCGCATCACTGCACCGGAGAGGAGCACGGTCAACAATTATCGCTATTACGTCGAGGGCGGCATGGGAGGTGTGGAGAGCAAGCGAGGCTGTCCCAAGGGTTGCATCTACTGCGCCGACCCGGTGGGCAAGGGCAAGAAGCTGCGCCTGCGTTCCCCTCAGAGCGTTGCCGATGAGATCGAGTCCTTGCTTGAGATGGGCATCGACCATCTCCATTTCTGCGATAGCGAGTTCAATATCCCTGAAGGCCATGCCCGCGACATCTGCCTGGAGTTGGTGGGGCGGGGACTGGGTGATAGAGTGAGATGGTATGCCTATGCCAGCCCGGTGCCCTTTTCTCCAGAACTGGCTGCTCTGTGCCGCAAATCTGGATGCGCCGGTATCGATTTCGGGGTAGACAGCGGAAATGATGACATGCTACGTCGCCTAGGGCGCGAGTTCACTGTGGCAGACCTCAGCCGCACGGCTGAGGTCTGCCACCAGGAAGGCATTGTCTTCATGTACGACCTGCTGCTCGGCGGACCGGGCGAGACCAGGGAGTCCATGAGAGAGACCATCGAGACCATGAAGAGGCTTTCGCCGAACAGGGTGGGCGCTGCCTTGGGTGTGCGTATCTGCTCACAGACGAAGATGGCAGCTTTAGTCAAAAGTCAGGGCTCTCTGAATAAGAACCCCAATCTGCACGGCTCCATCGAGGGAAATGAAAGCTTCTTTAGACCCGTATTCTATGTGTCAGCAGGCCTAGGGCGCGACGCGCCTGGGTACCTTTCTCAGCTTATTGGGGGGGATGAGCGCTTTTTCTATGCTTCGCTATCTGGTGCGGAGAGGAACTATAACTACAACGACAACACAGTGCTGGTGAACGCCATCAAGGCGGGATACCGCGGAGCTTTCTGGGACATACTGCGAAGGCTAGGCAAGCCATAGAGGCACAGGACGTTGTGCCCTACCTGGCTTTCTTCAGGGCATTGACCAGGTAGACGCCCACCAGGGACAGGTCTTCGGTGGGCAGATAGTTGAGAGCAGCGGCGTCGAAGAGGATATTGACCGAGGAAGGTATGCCCTCCTCGCCCTGATAGAAGATGCACGCCATGGGTATTTTGGGCAGCGCCGTGAACTTAAAGGCCGCATCGCCGGTGCGGGTTATAGGGATGCCTCCCAAGGCCAGCCCAGCTTTCTTGAATCCCTCGACGTTGTTGTCGAAGGCGCGCAGCAGAGGCTGCATTGCCATCTGAATGAATCTCCGTTCGAATAGACTAGCTCCGGGAAGCTGCCGGTAGGCTATCCACTCATCGGCTATGGATGTGCCCTTGGCCTGCAGCAGGTAGTGCAGCAAGATAATCTCCAGATATTGCGGAACAGGAGCTGGCTTTCCTTCCTCGGCTATTTTTATTTCCGGATAGTACACAAGGAAAACTCGGTTGAAGAAGGGTATCCTAAATATCTTCCCGTCGTAGTTTGTGCCGCTCTTTGAGGCGACGGCGTAGGGGACAATGCCTTTCATTTCAGCGAGGGCTTGCTCTAAGGCAGCATCATTCGCCATCTTCGTCTCCTCTCAAACAGTATAGCTGCCAGGATAAACGAAGGCAAGCTGAAACCATGCGCGGTTTGGGGCCGCCGCCGCTGCCTCGCTGACATTGCATTCCGCGTCTGTTCAACGCGGCACTGTGGTAACCCGCATCTCGCCGAATAGTATTCTGGCAAAGCCTACCAGGCCTCCCTTGTGGACCAGAAAACGTTCTTCCCATACAGGCTCAAACCTATTTTTGAACCTGTGCAGTCCCTTGAAAGAGAAGAACCGATTGCCTCGCTCAAACAGCAGGTGCATTATCTTCTCTTCAAGACTGGAACCTGCTCGGTTGCCCACACCGGCGAAAGGGACGAGGCCCAAACTGAGACGAGTATACCCTCGCGCATTCAAGTCGAAAATCACTCTGGCGAGCAGGTATTCCGTAGCACTATTGGGCGCTTTGGCGCGATGCCGCATCAGGTCAAGCTCGGCTTCTCCCTGGCGATAGTCAGGGATCTCGTTGACAAAGGCAATGAGCGAGCCCGATGGGTCTCTGATGACATCCAGTGGCATTTCACTCAGATATGCTCTATCAAACCGACCCATTGCGAACCCATGTTCGCGTCTTCCCGCGAGCGTGAGCCATTCGTCGGAGACCTCTTTTGCCTCGTCGAGCAATTTTTCAGGATGCGGCGGAAGGTATCTGATGAACATGTAGCCTTCACGCTCGAATCTGTGCCGGATATAGCGGAAGAATCTATTTTCAGCAGTCACGGAACAAAAGTGCGCGATGTCGACTACCGCTTCCTCACCGAACTTGATCACATGGAGGCCGAGCTTGCGGTATATCGGGAGGAGGTCGGCCAGGGTCTGATGGAAGGCGACCTTCCAGTGCTTCCGGGAACAGAAATGCATGAATTCGCGGATGCTCTGCTCGAGCCTGTCATCGGGGCCAACTGGGTCTCCCAGGCTAATAGCCACGCAAAGTGCTGTCTTGTAGGCGATGACGCAGGAGTTGTCCGCAGCAAACAGGTACGACTTTTCCGGCCACAGCTTGAAGAAGTCCAGCGAGGAGCGTCCGTATTTGTTGACAATTTCCCTGGCTGCGGCGCGCTCAGGCGGCTTGCCAGTTAACTCGCTGACTGTAATCCTCTCTCTGCCAATGCTCAAGGTATGCGTTGCCTCCCCATCAGCAGGATGGTGTTGCTGTCTTAACACCTATGATAGGTGAACGAACATCAAGAAGTCATAAAATCTGTGGAGATAAAATTAAGGAGTCATAACATTTGGGCAGCGGCGTTGGAACTGTCCATTAATTCAGAACGCCTAACGCCCCACCGCTGACTACATGCTAGGCTTAGAGTAACGTATTACCGACTCCTTCCAGAGGCCTGGTTAGCAGCTTCCTTCTTAATTGTAGCCTGTATGCTGCGATTGCGGTTCTTACAAACGTGCCTAGCAGAGATTTGGAGATCGGATTCTGCACAAGCGGGCTATTAAAGAAAGAGGCAATCAGTTTGACCGTTCTTACGTCAGCTCCAGGGGCCTCTGGAAGTGTTTCGACCCTTGATACATCTATGGGTTTCGGGAAGAACCGTTTTCGATTTCTTGAGGATACGGCCCATTTCAGCATCAGGTTCGTAGCGGCTGCAAGTATTTCCCATGATCTCCGCTGTGTCCTATATTCGTACTGCTCGCCGGATGCTATTTGTACGATTTCCAGCGGATGATAGATTTTTATCTTTGCATTGGTTATTTCCTTAATCAAGGAAAGAAATATATAGCAGGCCGGGCAACCTGTGACCAGAGCATCTGCTCCTGTAGTTTGGCCTTCCTGCAGGCGACGATAGAGGCTATGAAGCAGGTACATCAAGGTACGGAGCGGGTTGCCCGAACCCTTGCCATATAAGGTGGGAATTGTTGCTGCCCACCCACAACAAAGACTGTTGAGTCGGCTGTGTTCCATTTCAACGACCTCACAACCTGTCAAGGTCAGAATCTGGCGAACCACCTCTTGGGGTTTACCTCCGAAGTATCTAGACATGCAATTATCATGCACAGTTACCTTCAGATTCAGGTTGCGGGTAACTTTAATATCGCCGTTTTGAAGCTTCTCCAGAATCAAATACTCAAGCGGTAAGGCCTCAAACTTGAACTGTGCCCCAAATCTTCTCGGCAGTACCTCGGACAGCATAGCTGCCTCTGCTTCCATAAAACAATACACTCTTTCAACACCCATTTGCGTAAATTGGGTCTGTAGCAATTCCACGACCTGCTTCGTCAGAACAATCGAACCCAGTTTGTTGCTGTCGCCACCGCACCCCCACAATCCTTCGGCCCCGACGGTCATATTTCGAAACTCCTCCAGCGCTTTTCCCTTAACCAGATGGGGTACAAGGTTAGTATAGAAGCCGGTGAGCAGGATCTGTTTGTTTGGTTTGTGGAGATTATGCTCCCACGTGCTCAGGAGAGAGACATCGTCTTTATCCATGAGGGCCCTGATACAAGACCAGATGTTTTCGGGTTCATTGGGGAATATCATCTTTGCCATGAAGGGCAGGCCATGCTTTCTAACATAGGTGTTATAGCGCTCGAGTATGAGTTCATAAGGGTCAGCGCCCTTGGGGCAGATAGAGTCGCAAAAGTTACAGGTGGTGCAGTATTGAAAAGCTAGCGAGTCCTCAGCATCGCCTTCAATAAGCGCTTGAATATCAGCTTTGGCCGCACTTTCAGGAAGATTCAAAGCGGGGCATTTTACGAAACACTCCCCACACCGATTGCAGAGATCTTCCTTAAACCAGCGGAATGTGTGCTCGAGACCCATAAATCCCTATCTGCAAGAAGCGTTACGGCAGTTCCCTCATGAAAAAGCGCCTCCGGGACAGGACCTTAGGAAACTGGTGTATAACGACGCCTTTAAACATAGTCCTGGCCCGCGCCTTGTGAAGCCTGGCCGGCTGTTCACCCACTGCCATCTGAAGTAACTCGAATATATGGTAAACGGGCATACGATTTGGATAGACTATCTGCCCTACTGTCAGCATTTGGAGGCAGCCGGCGCAGTAGACTGCCAGCGCTTGTGCTCTCGTCTTTTGGGCAAGACGCAGGGTTCTTATCGTGGCGAGTGTGATATCCCAGGGGTGATATGCCGAATAGTAGCTGAACCCGCCCCCGATACCGCAACAGAGGGCCTTCTGACGGCTGAGTTCCTCTTCTACTACCCTGGCACCTATCATTCGCAGAAGCTTTCTGGGGATATCCAGGTATTCCTCACCGAAGAATTTACCGTAGCAGGACTCTTGTATAGTAACTGTCATATTCAGCGGATTTGTGATACGTATCTCACCTTTCTCTATCCTCTCCATGAGCCAGGGCAGAAGGTGTTGAACCTCGAAATCAAACTTCACCCCGAATTTAGGGAGAACGTTGGTGAACATGTTGCGGCCGGCTGTGCAGGGAATAATCATACGTTTGAAGCCCAGTTGCTTATGCCATGCCTCCAGCCGCTTGGCAGCCTTTTCGACCATGTCATACTGGCCGGTGCGATAGTAAGTTTCGCCGCAGCATAGATTTAGAGAGCCCCTGATATTCACGCCTTCCAACAATTTGGTTCGGGTGATATAGGGCACCGTAATCCAATTACATCCAGGATAAAAAACTTCATTGCAAGGCGACCGGTCATCCCAGGATTTCACAAGGGCTTTCTCGTCATCGGGCAACCTGTTCAAAACGTAGGTTCTGAAATTGAGAGCGCTGTCCGGCGTATAGTACATTGCCCTTAGGGGAAGCCCTTTACTCACAGATTTCTCGTGCCAGATATCCAGAATTCGCTGCGTTGGATTACATCCTTCGGGGCACACAAAGTTGCAGGCGAAACAGCTTGTGCATTTCTGCAGCACATGCTTCGTATCATCGCCATTTAGAAGGCTGCGTATCTCGTCCTTGGCAACCTTAAGAGGCAATTGCATAACCGGGCACTGATGAAAACATTCGCCGCATTGGGTGCATTTCTCTGCGTTGAACTTGTCGAATAGGTCCATAGAGGCACCGCCACTGCTCAGCTAAAATTCAAACGGGCACTGTTTATTATAACTCATTACAGGCTTGGGCAGGCAAGCGGCCGGGACATACAATTTCGTTATCTACTAGAACTACGGGATCGGATAGCTCGGTGCGCTGAAAGGGCTTAATTGTAGAGCGAGGGTCATACGAAGTGTTCAAATCTTGGCTAATTCTTCCTCATATTTTTTCACCCAGCCGTCGGCGCCGCATTCTTTGAAAATCTCGATTGCCTTGCCAAGCTTCTCTTTAGCCATTGCCAGGTCGCCCTTGCGTTTGCACAGCTCGGCATATTGTACAAAGTCAAGTGCCAGGGAAAATCTCGTGCCGTTTCTAGTGTCGGCTTCGATGGCTCTGTTGATCCAATCCTCTGCCTCGGACAGGCGCTTAACATCGAGGTTCAACAAAATGTCACTCAGGTATCTCTGCAGGTAACCTTCCACGAACTTCATCTTGCTCGCAGCTTGATAACGGTATAAGGGCTCCAAGTCGACATCAACGTCACCGCCCAGGATTTTCGCTAATGCCAGACCTAACCTATTCAAGTTCAGCACGGAAGGCCAAATTCTGTGTTGTTCGAGCAGGGAGATCCCTTTTTGAAAAACCTCCCTGGCCTGAACATGCTTGCCCATATTGATATAGGTCTCGCCCAGAAAAACGCGGAAACCACCACTAATCGCAGGGTCGTTGATGCGGTCGCCGAAATTGATGCCCTTTACCAAATACTCCTCTGCCTCCCTGAGAGAGCCTTTGCAGTAGCACGAATGACCGTGATGGGTGTAACCGTATGCCTTTGAATGAATGTCTCCACTCACTTCGGCAGTCTGCAAGGCTTCATAGCTTTCCTTAAAGCCCAGATTGATTTTCCCCTGCCAGTTATAGACCCAACCGGCTATAACACTCTTCATAACTGCAATGCCCCAGAGGCTGTTCGCCGCCGTGTTAATCTCCAAAGCTTTCCCGATGTCATACGAGGCCTTCTCAAATTCGCAGTTCATAGCAAACACCAAACCCAACCAGAAATTGGCGAAGGCTAATGAAGGCAAATCATTTAGCTCTTCTGCTATCCTTAACCCATCCGTCAAGTATCTGTGAGCGCGGGGATAGTCCTCCTCCACCCAGCAGCTATACCACCCTAATATGCTATAGACCTGGGAGATCCTCCTCTTGTAGCCCAGCTTCAAGGCAAGTTCAACTACAGGCTCAACCGCCTCTTTTGCTTCAATATGGTGCTGAATTTGACTCCAATATAGCCCGAGGGTTGTTCTGGCATCGACTATCTTTATCAGTACATCCTCGGTTTGAGGCAGTTTCTCCAGGCATGACACGTGTCTCTGAGCGTATGTACTGGCATCATTGAAGGAAGCAGTGCTCACCGCCTTTTTCTCAGCCAGCCTGCAATACTGTACCGCTTTGTCGTAACTCGCACCGGCAATGAAGTGCTCAGCCAGAATCGCGTAGTATTCATCCAGTTTGTCTTTGTGGATCTCCTCTATGGCACTACCTATCTCATTATGAAGCCTCCTCCTGGTATTCTTCAGTATGGAATCATAGACAACCTCACGCGTCAGGGCGTGCTTGAATACGTAGGTCGACTTGGGGAATATGCCCCTCTCATAGAGTAGTTCTGCGTCCCTCAGCACCGACAGGTGAGAGATAAGATCCATTTCCGGTAAACTCATCACCCGTCTTATCAGCTCGTAGCTGAATTCCCGCTCAATAGCAGACCCGGCCTGGAGCACGCCCTTTGCTCCCTGGGGCAGCGAGTCCACCCTGGCCATGATCACCTCATGTATGGTGCCTGGTATGACCAGGTCTTTAACATCTTTGTTGACATAGTACTTATTCTCTGTCCTCTCTATTACCCCGAGGTCTCGCAGCGACCTGACAAACTCCTCAATGAAAAAGGGAATGCCTTCGGTCTTCTTGAGCACCAGTTCCTGGAGGTCTCTGTCTATCTCTTCTGTGCCTAAAATATGGGATAGCATGGTCAGGCTTTCCCGGTTGGAGAGCTTGTTCAGCGTTATCTGGCTGTGATATGACCTGGCACCCCAGGTGTGCAAGTAGTCAGGGCGATAGGTGAATATCATAAGCATGCGGGCCCCGGATATGCTGTTCAGCCACAGCTTCAAGGTCTCTTCTGTGCTTTTATCAACCCAGTGCAAGTCCTCGATGGCTACGATAAGGGGTCTGAATTCAGAGGCCTTGAGTGTAAGGCGCGTTATGGCTGCCATGGTGCGGTCCCTGCGGGCCTCAGGGCTCATGGACAGGCTGTCTATACCGGTGTCTTTAACAGAAAGCAGTTCCAACAGATAGGGGAGGGTATTGGCCTCCTCCAGTTTAATCAGGGCCAGCCCATGCTTCACTTTCTCCGTTATCCGGATGTCGTCATCGCCCTCCCTGATGTCGAGGGTAGACTTGAGGCAGTCGCTGATGGGGTGGTAGGCCACCCCTCTACTGTAAGGGAGGCATCTGCCCTCCAGGAACATTGTATCCTTGTTGGCCACTTCTTTCTTGAACTCATAGAGCAGCCTGGATTTGCCCACCCCTGCCTCGCCCACGATGGATAACGCCTGCCCCTGTCCCTCCTTAGTCCTCTCGAAGGCATCCAGGAGCAGCTCAAGCTCCCTCTCGCGCCCCACAAGTGGTGTCAGGCCCCGGGACATGGCTGCCCTCAGCCTGGTCCTCGCTTTGCCCAGTCCCAGGACCTGGTATGACTTCAGGGGTTTTCTCTTCCCCTTTATCTCCACACTGCCTGCCGGCTCATACTCAAAGTAGTCCCTGGTAAGGCCATAGGTGTTTTCAGATGCCAGTATCGTGCCTGCCTGAGCCGAGTGATTCATCTCCGAAGCCAGACTAACGGTATCGCCTACGGAGGTGTATTCTATGGAAAGGTCATTGCCGATACTGGTGATGACTATGGGGCCGGTGTTGACCCCGATCCGCACCTCAAGCTCAACTCCTTGCTCCTTGAGTTGGTCCGCGTAGCTCTTCAGGCGTTGCTGGATGCCCAGGGCTGCGTACAGGCTACGCTGTGTGGCATATTCATGCGCTATAGGAGCCCCAAAGAAGGCTATCACACCGTCTGCATGGAACTGCGTAATAGTGCCTTCATAGCGGTGTATCTCGTCAGCTATCATACTGAGGCACTGCCCGGTGTAATTGAGCTCATCTTCGGGATCGATCTTGTTAGAAGAGGAGGAAAATACGGTAACATCGGCAAAGATGACAGTTACCTGCTTGCGTTCCCCTTCCACGCTGGGCCTGGCAGCCAGTATCCTGTCTGCCAGGTGTTTTGGGTAGAGTGCCTTTGGTTTTTCAACAGCCTCCTCGAGTTGTGCCGGGCCAAAAACATCCTGCATCGATTTGAGCGCGCCCAGGTAGTTGATAAGCGATTGGGTAAATTCACCTGTGGGAGCTTTGAGGGTGGCCGTGAGCAAACCTATAACCTGCTGTATCCGCCCGGCAAAGAAGAGGCGGGTGTCATCAATTTCCTTGGGCAGCACAACAAGCGTCAGGCTTTCCCGAACAGCGTTGACATCTCCAGCAAACAGGGCGAGTTGCCCTTGTCGCACCTCATGCAGCTTCGTTGCAACCTCATGCGGCAGCGAAGCCTTCTGTTGCGCCAAGAACCTGTCAACCTGCTCAATGGTTCTGCCTGAGTCACCGGAGCCCAGCAGTGCCAACACCTGTTTTTCGAGTGCTGAATACTTATCCATCCACTTGCCTGTCGCAGCATATACGATGGGGAAATACCTGGTACTGCTGCAAGGTGGCGCCGTTTCCACAGACCGCTTCTTAATGAAGAAGCATTCCACATTGACATCGATCTCCAGAATGGCTTCGAACTTGTGGAGCGCGCCACCACCAGGCGTGCGAGTGCCCGGGAGATATGGTTCCCATTCCTTGGGGATATTGAAGGCTGTGCCGCCGAACTCTGCTGAATTGACAAAGGCGAAAAGCGTTTCTTCGGCAGCCAGGATCTTGCCCACGTTTGTGAATTGCTCAACCGAGGGCGACAATGAAGGGCAGATTATAATATGGGGCTTGCTGGCCTTATCGATCCACAGCGAGCCGAGTCTATCTACGTGAAGGGCATCTATACATGTAGCAACTCCGATTCTTAGTCGTTTATCGTCAAGACTGACCTCGTAAATGTCCCTGGTCTGCCCTGACACATCAAGGTTCGGTTCCCACTTTGACCGGTACCTCTTGGCAGAGATTTCTACTGTGGCTGTGGTAGGATGGATTATGGGGACTATGGCTGAACCATTCCTCAGAGTTCCGATATTTAAACCGATGCTTTTGTAGACCTCCTTTGAGGTTTCCGTAAATCTGACCCTGTGCGTCCCGGCTACAATGAGAATGCCGGCTTCCCTGGCGATATCTCGAAGATGAGGCAAGGCCTCGCATGGCACTGAATACTCAGGGAAGACTAGAATTTTTGCCCCTCTGGATTGACTCCACCGGGCTACGGCGCACAGTTTCTCAGTGATATGTTTGACGTAGGACGCACGGGATTCTACCAGAAGACCCTCAACAGATTTGACCTGTCTTAGCTGCCCCATCGTTCGAGTGACGTCAATCGAAGGAGCAGGTTCTTCCAGGAGGTCGGAATTGCCATCAAAATAAGCGGGATTATACAGTATCTGGCCTAGATGGATTCTTAGCATCTTATGTCCCTTCACACAGTCGGGTGGAGATTCGAACATCTATAGAATTGTGCTGTGGGTTCTCGAGATTAAAGTGGAATCCTCTGCCTACCCCCCAACATCACCTTCTATACTACAGAGACAATCGCAGGTTACCTTTGGCTGAATCATAGTAAACCTCGCGCGGGTGCATGTCAACCCTATAGAGCAGCAGACGCCTTAACTTGATCGAGTGCGAGAGGTACTCTAGAAACACTCGATTCTGGAGCTAGGGAGACCGGTCCTGCCAGGGACTGTTGAATATTAGCCCAGCCTCCCCCCAGCTTTAAGGCCTACCTTGAGGGCATACTCCGAAGCATTCATCTTGGGTTGTCCCTGCGGCTGCACACGCTTGATTAGCAGGTATCCTCCCTGACAGGCAACGACTATGCCTTTATCGGAGGTATCGATAATATCGCCAGGCGCAGCAGAGACGGCCTGCATGATTAGGTGACAATCGAAAATCTTGAGTTTCTGGTTGCGCAGAGAGGTTGTGGCGCCAGGCTGGGGATTTGTGCCCCGAATCAGGTTGTAAACCTTGACTATAGGCTGAGCCCAATCGATGATAGCGTCCTTCTCCCGGCAGGGACGTTCGTAGGTGGCCTGAGACTCATCCTGGGGTATCCTGGGGGCCTTTCCCTTCCGGATAAGGTCGATTGATTCAATTATGGCCTCCACACCTAAAGGAAAAAGCTTATCATAGTAGAGCGAGCCTACAGTATCGGTGGGCGAGATATCGGCCTCTTTTTGCAGCAGTATGGGTCCGGTATCGATACCGGCATCGGGCCATAAGATGGTGATGCCTGTTTTGGTATCGCCATTTATGATAGCCCAGTTGATGGAACTCCTTCCTCTGTGCCTGGGCAGCAACGAAGGGTGATATTGAATGGTTCCCAGTTTGGGAATATTCAGTATGGACTCGGGCACGATGTCGGTCACAAATGCCATGATTACCAGGTCGGGCCCCAGCTCGACGAATTTTTCATGGACACCGGGATCGCGCATACGCTGGGGCTGGAAAATGGGGATGCCATGCTGCTGAGCTGATTCCTTGAGGGGATCAATCTTGGAGCCAGGCTTATCGGGCGGCACGTAAACAGCCGCAATCTGCTCTCCCCTGTTCAGCAAAGCCTCCAGAACCTTCTGCCCGAAAGCAGCCTGTCCGATTAGCACAATCTGCATTTTCCTCTTTCTGTCTGTGTTAGGTTGGTGCTCCCAGCGAAGACGTCACATGAAGATAGCCAGCCTTTTGGTCGATCATCACATTAATGGCGGCGGGAAGCCCGCTGGCGAAGGCTCTCTCCAGAGCGGGGCGAATCTGTTTAGGGCGCTCCACGAACTCACCATGTCCACCCAGAGCTTCCACCATCTTATCGTATCTGGCTCTGCCCAGGTGCCTCGCCAGGCCGGGATCGCCATCGACGATGGGCATCCAGCAACAATTGTTTCCGATAACCGATACTACCGGTATATTGTGTCGCACCATGGTATCGAACTCCATGCCGTTCAGGCCGAAGGAGCCGTCCCCGTATACAATAAACACCTGCTTCTCCGGCTTGGCCAGCTTTGCGGCCATAGCGAAACCTGTGCCTACTCCCAGGCATCCCAGCTTGCCTGTATCGAGCCAATGTCCAGGGTAGTGGGTTTTCAGAACCTGAGCAGCGAAGGAGACGATGTCACCGCCATCGCCGACTACGATAGCGTCGCGGTCCAGGAAGTCACGAACCTCCTTGAGCAGCCTCAAAGGATGGATGGGAACAGCATCGGAGTTCAACAGGGGCTCAAGAGCCTTGACTCTCTCGGTCTCGGAGGCTCGGACCTTTTCCAGCCAGGCTGTTCTCAGGGGCATTCTTTTCTTGCCCAGCTCTGTCAGCAGCTGATTCAGCACCTCTTTGGCATCGCCCACAATGCCGACATCAATATTCCGGTTATGCCCGATCTCGGTCGGATCGATGTCGATTTGAATGACCTTGCCTTTGGGATTGAACAGGGGCGGCGCCCCGTAGTTCAACCTGAAATCGATCTCAGTCCCAATAAGCACTGCGACGTCGGCCTGGCTCAGGGCGACGCGGCGTGAGTAGACGAAGAACTGAGGGTGGTCGGCAGAAATACAACCACGTCCCATGCCGTTCAAAAACACTGGCGCATTGAGGGCTTCGATGAATTGTTGAAGCTCCTGGCTTGCCCGGGACCAGTATACGGTGTTCCCTGCGATGACTACGGGGGTTCGTGAGGCGGCGAGGAGTTTGGCTGCTGCCTTAATCAGGTCGGGATTTCCCGGCGTCCTGGAGGTTGCGCGAGACTTTGATGGCTCAGGAAACGGGACCTGGGACTCTTCAACCTGGCCCTCAAGGATGTCGATGGGGCACTCCAGGAAAACGGGTCCTGGCCTGCCGGCCAGGGCATTTCTATAGGCGATGCTGACATACTCCGGGAGGCGCTTGGTTTCGAATACAGTGCGGGCCCATTTGGTGATAGATTTCATTAACGGAATGTGGTCCAATTCCTGGAGCGTGCCTTTCTCGAAAGAATTGACCGGGCTGCGGCCTCCTATGACCAGCATGGGGCTGCCTGCCTGGAAGGCGTTGGCCACTGCCGTGACCACATCAGTGACACCCGGGCCAGCTGTAACGGCAGCTACGCCTGGCTGTCCTGTCACCTTGGCCCAGCCCTCCGCAGCATGCCCTGCAGCCTGCTCATGTCTGGTATCGATTACTTTGATTCCTTCACGCTCGCAGGCCTGGATGATGGTGATGATGTGAAAGCCCCACAGCACGAAAAGATATTTTACCCCTTCTGCCTTCAGCGCTTTGGCAACAAGAGTGCCTCCATCAACCTCTGACATCTCAATGCACCTCCCTGGAGCCTGTCAATTACCCTGCTCCGTTATTAATATGAGTCTTTTCTGGTAATAATATTCCATCTGGCGTTGTGCTGCAACGGCCTCTGACGATTCCAGTGGTCTTTGGGACTGTAAGGAGGGTTTCCTTGACACAGACTCGTGGGTCAGGTAAGATTTGCTCTGGACTCCGAACCAAGGAACCCTCATGCCCTATAAGACGATAATCTACGATAAGAAAGAGCATATCGTCTGGCTCAGCCTCAACCGCCCCAAAGTTGGCAACGCCGTAAACCTGGAACTGGCGAATGAGCTTGTCGATGCCTGCCGCGCTATAAATCAGGATGACGGGGTCAGGGCGGCTATCATCACTGGAGCCGGAGAAACCTTCTGCTCGGGCTGCGACCTGACTGAGCTTAGCACAACCTCTGCTAATAATCTGAAGAAACCAAACGCTGCGAGCCAGAGCTCAACTGCTGTGGCTGGCCTGAATTGCCCTGTCATCGCTGCTGTAAATGGGGATGCTCTGGGCGCTGGCCTGGAGCTGGCGCTGAGCTGCGACATCAGGATTTGCTCGGAGAACGCGCATTTTGGTTTCTCTGAGACGTCTTATGGCCTTATTCCAGGCGGCGGAGGAACCCAACGCCTGCCCAGAATCGTGGGCAAAGGGAAGGCTATGGAGATGGTTATCACTGCCGAGCCTATAGATGCTGCGGAGGCATACCGGGTAGGACTGGTCTCCAAGGTAGTGCCCAAGCAAAAGCTCTTGACTGAGGCCGAGGAGATCGCGAAAAAGCTCAGCTTAAGGGGGCCCATCGCCGTGAGATATGCCAAGGAGGCGGTGAACAAGGGCATGGATATGACGCTGGCGCAGGGGCTGAGGCTGGAGGCAGACCTTTCGTTCCTGCTGCAGACCACAAAGGACAGGGCGGAGGGCATCAAGGCTTTCCTGGAGAAGCGAAAGCCGACCTTTAAGGGAGAATAGCCAACTCAAGCTATGAACGCCTTCGAGACTATAATCTACGAGAAGAAGGATGGTATCGCCTACATCACGCTGAACCGTCCCCAGGCGCTGAATGCAGTTAACATAAAGATGAGGGACGAGCTCTATTGGGTGCTGCCTGCGATTGAGGATGACCCTGACGTGATGGTAGGCATTATCAAGGGGGCAGGCGACAGAGGGTTCTCGGCAGGGGCTGATATAACCGAGTTCGGCACTACTCCATCTCAGGCTATCGCCCGGCAGATCAGGTGGGAACGGGACCTCTGGGGTCAGTTTTTGGGTGTCTCCAAGCCCCTCATCGCCGCCATACACGGGTTCGCGCTGGGAGCTGGGGTGGAGATGTCGATGTGCTGCGATATCAGGATAGCCTCGGAGGATGCCAGGTTCGGCCTGCCGGAGGTCGGCTTAGGCATGGTGCCTACCGCCGGGGGCACTCAGACCATGCCCAGGCTGGTGCCGTTGGGAATATGCGTGGCGCCGATACTGACGGGCGAGATTATCAGTGCTGCCGAGGCATGGAGAATAGGGTTGATAAACAGGGTGGTAACTCGTAGCAGCCTCCTTTCTGAGGCGGAGGATATGGCGAGGAAGGTAATGTCTCGCAGCCAGATTGCTGTGAGATATGCTAAACAAGCCATAAATCGGGGCCTGGACCTGCCTTTGGAGCAGGGATTGGAGATGGAGAGAGAACTTTTCGCTATAGTGCGGGGTATGGTTGGAACAGGTAGTCCAACATAAACCCGCGAATTAAGAATGTATGCATGTAGGGTCAGGCGGTGATGGTAAATGAATCAGGAAAAGACTGGTAAAACGCTGAAGGAGCTTATCGAGGAGGTCGCTGACCTCGTTGTGAGCTCGAAGCGAATTGTAGTGTTTACAGGCGCGGGAATTAGCACAGAGTCGGGGATACCCGACTTCAGGGGCCCTGATGGGCTCTGGACGAAGTTCGACCCTGAGGACTTTACATACCAGAGGTTTGTTACCAGCCGCGAGGCGAGGAAGAGGCTGTGGGGGATGAGCAAAACCGTGGGGTTGAGCTGGACGGGCATGAAGCCAAACGATGCCCACTACGCTGTTGCTGAGATGGAGAAGCTGGGCAGGCTGGACTGTGTAATCACGCAGAATGTTGACGGACTCCACCAGAAGGCGGGCAACTCTGAGGATAAGGTCATCCAACTTCACGGCAATATGCAGTGGGCGAAGTGCCTCACCTGCGGGGAACGCTACAGCTTCGAGCAGATACTGAAATGGGTCGAAGCTGGTGCTGAAGACCCCGAATGTGTTAAATGCGGCGGCATCCTCAAGCCGGAGGGCGTCTTCTTCGGCGAGTCACTGCCGATGAAAGAGGTCAGGGAGGCAGAGCGCTACTCTACAAGCTGCGACCTCTGCATTGTAGTCGGTTCTTCGCTTGTGGTCTATCCTGCGGCTCTGATGCCACAATATGCGCTGCAATCAGGGGCAAAGTTGGTTATAATAAACGAAGGCCCGACCGACCTGGACTATGCTGCTTACGTCCGCATAGATGCCAAGGCGGGCAAAGTGATGTCGCGGGTGGTGAGGAGGGTCAAGGCGAAGCTAGGCGTTAAATAACGTTAGGAATTAATTTAGGAGGGGACATGAATACCACGGACTTCCTCATGATAGCCAGCTCAATCGTACCTGACCGGCCAGCGATAATCTTCGAGGGCAAGAAGTTCAGCTTCGGTCAGCTCAACGAGCGGTCAAACAGGCTGGCTCATGCCCTTACTATACTCGGTGTGAAGAAGGGCGACATCGTGGCTATATTGGAGGTCAACTGCAATCAGTATCTAGAAGCCTACTATGCAGTGGCGAAACTGGGCGCTATATTCGCACCGCTGAATTTCAGAGCCAAAGCCGAAGAGCTAACCTATATGCTCAACAACTGCGAGGCCAAGATCCTACTTGTCGGCGAGCGCTATCTTGAGATGGTGCAGACCATGCGCCCCAATCTACCCAAGGTGGAGCACTATGTCAGCATAGACAAGAAGGTCGACGGCATGCTGTACTACGAAGACCTGTTGGCTAAGGCCTCTCCGGAGGATGTCTTTACCGAGATCGATGATAACGATGTGGCCATGCTGATGTATACCGCAGGGACTACCGGAAGGCCGAAAGGTGTGCCCCTAACACACAACAGCTTTGTCACATATATGCTGAGCAATGTAACACCTGTCGACCCTGACATAGAGGAGACTAACCTGCTCACTGTGCCGCTGTACCACGTCGCCGGAGCCCAGGCTGTGCTGGCTGCTACCTACGGCGGCAGGACTCTGGCAATGATGAGGCAGTTTGAGGTGAAAGAATGGATGAAGACGGTGGAGCGGACCAGGGCCAATCGGGCGATGCTGGTGCCCACTATGCTCAAGAGAGTCATCGATGACCCTGAGTTCAGTAAACACGACCTTTCCTGCCTCAAGGTGATAACCTACGGGGCTGCTTCGATGCCCTTTGAGGTGATAAAGAAGGCGATAGAAGTATTCCCCAAGGTGATGTTCATCAATGCCTTCGGGCAGACGGAGACTGCCTCTACAATAACTACTCTCGGGCCTGAGGACCATGTTATCTCGGGAACCGAGGAGCAAAAGCAGAAGAAACTGAAAAGGTTGCAATGCTCCATTGGCAGGCCCATGGATGACGTACAGATCAAGATAGCGGACGAGCATGGCAAAGAGGTTCCCTTGGGCGAGGTGGGTGAGATAATTGCCAAAGGGTCGAGGGTAATGAGCGGGTATTGGAAAGACCCCGAGAAAACGGCAAAGGCTCTGACGAAGGATGGCTGGCTGCACACCGGCGATAAGGGATATATGGACGAAGAGGGCTACATCTACCTGGCAGGGCGTGGCGACGATATGATCATAAGAGGAGGCGAGAACATCTCTCCGGAAGAGGTGGAGAACGTTCTCTATGCCCATCCTTGTGTCGAAGAGGCTGCGGTGATCGCAGTTACCAGCGTGGAATGGGGGCAGGAACCGAAGGCGGTAGTGGTTCTCAAGAAAGGTACGAAGGCTACTCCAGAGGAGTTGATGGAGTTCTGCCGGCAGAAGCTTTCCAGCTTCAAACGGCCCCGCTATGTCTGCTTTGTCAGCGAGCTGCCGCGCACCTCTACCGGTAAGATACTGAAGAGAACGCTGCGAGAACATCACGGCAAGGCAGACAACACTTAAACAAAAGGGTTCTTGAGTGTAAAACAGGGTATCGGTGTGTTGGTTGCTCGATACCCTGTTTTGTTGTCGCTAAGGTAGAAAATTGGCTATGAAGAAAATCATATTGGCGTCAGCGTCTCCCAGGAGGAAAGAACTGCTGGAGAAAATCGGCCTGAAATTTGAGGTCGAGCCCAGCGATTATCCCGAGGACATGCGCTCCGGATTAAGCCCCGATGAGCTAGCCAGAGTGATTTCGCTGGAGAAGGCCAGGGCGGTCGCCAGCAGGCACAGAAACGCCGTAGTCATTGCCGCTGACACTTTTATCATGTTCAGAGGCAAAATCATGGGCAAGCCGGGAACTGAGGGTGAAGCAAGAAAAATGCTTATGAGGCTGAGGGGAAAGCCTCATGCGGTTATCACTGGTTTTACTATTCTGGATACAGACAGCGACAAGGTATTAACTAAATCGGTGGCGACGGTAGTCTACATTAAGAACCTCACCTCGGAAGAGGTCGACGCCTACGTTAAATCAGGGGAGCCGCTGGACAAGGCCGGAGCGTATGCAATTCAGGGGTTGGGCTCTGTCATTGTGGAAAGAATCGAAGGTGACTATTTCAACGTAATCGGGCTGCCCCTGAGCGCTCTGGCAGAAGGTCTGAAAGATTTCGGAATCCACATTCTGTAAAAAGTTACCGCATTTCCCTCATGTAGTGGCAACAAAGGCGGCTGCTTGCTCACCGGCGATGTAGCCTGTGGAAAAGGCAGCTTGCAAGTTGTAGCCGCCGGTATCGGCATCCAGGTCCAGCACTTCGCCGCAGAGATAAAGTCCGGCGACAAGGCGTGACGCCATAGTGCGCGGGTCTATCTCCTTAAGCGAGACGCCGCCGGCAGTGACCATAGCAGCGGCCAGGGGCAAAGGGCCCTTGATGTTGAAACGCAGGGATTTGAGCAAGCTAACTAACCTTTTGCGCTCCCCGGCACCGATTTGATTAACAGGTTTGTCGGGCGGGATGGCGGTCGTCGCCACGAAAGGCTCTACCATCTTGGGCGGCAATAAGTCTGAGACGATGCGCTTAAAGCTCCGCTTGCCGTGGAGTTCGAAATCGTTTTGAAGAAGCTGGTGCAGTTGTTTCTCGTTGAGGTCGGGTTGAAGGTCGATGGACACGCTCACGGGCCCTTTCTCCAGGGCGTCCACTATCGCCAGGCTCATCTGCAAGGCGATAGGCCCGCTAATGCCGAAATGGGTTAATATAATCTTGCCTCTGCGGCTTTCGATGACTGGCCGAGGGGCTTTCTCGTGCTCTGTGCCGCGACCTACGTCGCTAACCGGCGTCAGCGATGCGTCAATCTCGTCGGCCCGGCACTGGAAAGCGGTCAGGCGAACGCTCCGAAAGCCGACGCCCTGCATGCTTTTGGCTAGCTGGACTTCCTGAACGACCAGGGGAACCAAGGCAGGGCGTAGTTTGGTTATGGTATGCCCAACGGCTTCAGCCATGCGGTAGCCGTCGCCTGTGGAGCCGGTGCCGGGATAGGAAGCACCGCCGGTTGCCAGGATAACCGCTGCTGCACGATATTCGCCCTGCTCAGTTTGTACTCCTGTTACACGATTTTTCTCAACATGTATGCCGTTTACTTTGATACCTGTATAAATTTGTACGCCCTGGTCAGCCAGATATCTCTGAAAGGCCTTCACCACATCGCGGGCGTCGTCAGAGGCAGGGAATATCCGGCCATCGGGCTCGGTCTTGGTCTCTACGCCATACCGTTTCAGAAAGGCCAGCAGGTCATTGCGGAAGTAGCGGTGGAAGACATTGCGGAGAAAGCGCCCGTTAGCGCCATACATCGAGATGAAATCGTCTAGTTGCCTGGCGTTGGTCAGGTTGCAACGGGTCTGGCCGCTGATGAGGAGCTTCTTGCCGGGCCGTTTCATCTTCTCTAAGAGCAGCACCTCAGCACCCAACTCTGCTGCTCGCCCCACAGCCATCATGCCGCTTGCCCCAGCCCCGATGACGATGACCTGTTTATTTATCACGGAAAATCAAGTCGTATCCAGGTTTGAAGTAGATCTGCTATAAGCTATCCAAGTATTGCTGAATGTATCTCTTCACCTCTGAGGCGGGCTGGTAGATACCGAAGTGGCCCTCGCACAGTATATCTGCATTCAAATCTATAAGCTTCTGCAGCGATAGCCTGGCCAGCGCCGGGTCTGCACCCCATTCGGGATAATACGGGCCGTGAATGTCCTGCCCGAAGAGCACCTTTTGTTTATCGATGTCTACGTATGCCGCAATGCTGCCCGGAGTATGCCCTGGAATGTGAATCGCCTTGAGTTCATACTTGCCGATTTTCAAGGTCTCCTCTGCGCCTTTGATTATCAGGTCGACGTGGCAGGGGGTGTAAGCAACGCGGTAAGCCTCGGCGGCCACCCCACCTCTTCCCTCTATAGCGTCGGCGTCGAGTTCGTGAGCTATTATCCCGGCGCCGAATTCTTTCTGAAAACGGTGAAGCGAGCCGATATGGTCGATGTGGGCATGGGTTACCAGTATTGTTTTCAGCTTCTTAGGGTCGAAGCCAAGTTTTTCTATGTTGTCGACAAGCTTGTCAAAGCTCATGCCTGCGCCCGCGTCGATAAGCACCAGGTCGCCGGCGTCGAGGAGATAGACGCAGCAATCATAAGGGTGAGATATGTCGGAGCTACCCACCATATATACATCTTTGCAGACTTTAAACAGCTTGCTCACAAGTTCATACCTGAATCTCAGACAGCCATGGTTCCGCCATCTAAAAATATGGTCTGGCCTGTAATATAGCTTGAAGTATCGCAGGCAAGGAACAGGGCCGCGCGCATAACATCCTCAGGCTCAGCGATGCGACCGAGCGGAATGGAGGCCTCCAAAGACTTGCATGCTTCGGGGTCCGCCCACATCGGCTGGCTGAATGCAGTCTTGACCAGGTAGGGACCGATGGCGTTGACACGAATATTATAAGCGGCTAACTCGACAGCCAGGAGTTTAGTAAGCATGACCACACCGGCCTTGGCTATGCTGTAGGCACCCAGGCCCGGGGCTGCCTTCACGGCGCCAGTGGACACCATGTTGATTATATTGCCTTTCTGTTTCCCCATCATCACCTTCGCTGCCGCCTGACTGCACAGGAAATATCCCTTGAGGTCGACGTTCATCACCTTATCCCAACCATCTTCTCGAAGGTCAACAAGAGGACGCATGATGTTAATGGCAGCGTCGTTCACCAGTATATCGATGGTGCCCAACTCCTCGACAGTTTTCGCTACCATATTGTCTACCTGACTCTTGATAGCGATATTGGTCTCAACCGCCAGAGCACGCCGATGCAGGGCTTTAATCTCCGCGACGGTCTTGTTTGCTTCCTCCAGGTTGATATCTGCAATCACCACGTCGGCGCCGGCCTCAGCGAATCCTAGGGCGATCGCCTTGCCGATGCCCCTGCCTCCTCCGGTGACGATAGCTACTTTGCCCTTTAAGGAAAAGTTGGGGATAGTCATTTGCTGCCTCCTTAGGGAATCTTTCGACGATAATCTAAGGAATTGTGACGCAAGTGTCAATATTTACATTCAATTAAGTTGGCACATTGTAAATGTAACAATTTCTTAACTTTTTGCTCCTATCATTTTATAACTTCTTAATGCCTGCCACTCTATTATATTTTCACCTCATGGAGGTGGGCGGCCGCTGTCCACCGGGACAGGGGCAGGGTGAGGCCATTCCAGATTCGGGTTAAAAGTGAAGCTAGTCATTTTCGATTTAGATCAAACCCTGGTAGATTTCATATCGGTGCATGATGAGGCGACGCGAGAACTATTCCAGAAGTTTTTCGGCGTAGAGGCCAGGCTTACAGAGATCGATTTTGCCGGAAAAAGTCTAACGGATATTTTTCTTGAACTAGCCAGGTTGAAAGGTGTACCGGAAACCAGAGTCAGTGAGATTGGCCGAACACTATTGGAAGACTATGAGCGGATTTTCGGCGAAAAGCTGCCCCAAAATCCATCGAAAAATGTTCTTCCCGGGGTGAGAAAGCTTCTGGAGGAGCTATCGAAAACCGACAACTTCGTTGTGTTATATACAGGTGATTCGGCAGGCATAGTGGAGCGGGTATTGAGCGCTACCGGCTTGGGCAAATATTTCAGGTTCTGTATATATGGAACGGAAGCAGAGACACGCGTCGGCATGGTCAGGCTTGCTGTGAAGAAGGCTGAGAACATAACGCGTAAAAACTTCAGGGATAAGGATATAGTCATAATCGGCGATTCAGTCTGGGATGTGGAGAGCGGCAAACAGGTTAATGCCACTACCATTGCTGTGGCGACTGGCTTTCACTCGAAAGAACAGCTTTCAGCCAGTGGACCCGATTATTTGTTTAGAGACTTGAAAAACTACAGGAAGGTATTACAAACGATTGGGTGAGTCTGGCGAGACTTAAATAATAGAAATAAACCGGAAAGGAGGTTGCCATGGCTGTATCAGGTAAGTATGGCAAGGTGAATATCCCCAAGGTCGGGGCCGATGAACCGGTGTTCATCCTGAGGGCTCAGGACAAGTTGGCCGACACTGCCATAGACATGTACAGGTCGCTAGCTGCCTCTCACGGTCGTCCCTTGGCCGCCAGCCTGCAAAAGGAGATAGATGCCTTCAAAAAGTGGCCTGGAACTAAGAAAATGCCAGACTAGGCTGAATGCCGGTTTATATGCTGTAGCTTAATGGAATAGAAGTGCATGATAGTTCACGAAGAAGCGGCTGTGTTCTGGGACCGGGCCGATGCCGGGAGGCGGCTCGCGGAAGCACTGGCACAGTATCGAAGCGGGGAGGTTATTGTCTTCGGTATCCCTCGTGGAGGCGTGCCCGTAGCTATCGAGGTAGCTGAGAAGCTGGGTGCTCCGCTGGACGTAATTATACCCCGCAAGATAACTATACCTTTCAACCCTGAGGCTGGCTACGGCGCGGTAACCGAAGAAGGGACAGTGGTCTTAAATGAGCCCTTGGTTCGCCAGTTAGGTTTGACCAGGCAGCAGATAGAGGTTCAGGCTGAGATGGTACGGGCTGAAATCGCGCGGCGGAGCGCCGTCTTCCGAGCCAAGCTGAAAGCACCTTCTGTTGAGGGCAAAACAGCCATCATTATAGACGATGGGCTTGCTTCGGGTTTCACCATGGCCGCAGCGATTAAGTCGGTGCGGCAGCGCAAGGCAGCTGGTATTATGGTTGCGGTGCCCGTGGCTTCGGGGTCAGCGTATGACCTAGTCAAACCTCTGGCCGACGAAGTGGTCTGCCTCATTATCGCCCGTGTTCACCAGTTCGCCGTAGCCAGCTTTTATCGCCGGTGGTACGACCTCACGGATGAAGAAGTGCTAAAATACCTCGAGGGATGGAGCAAGAAGCACATTCCTGCACGGTAGCAAAAAACACCTAAGTGCGAAAGGGACCACGGGAAGATTAAGCGCTCAAATGTTTCGGACAATCTCATGCACTGCGGTGCAGGTCAAGGCGCTTTGCCGTCCAGCAAGGTTCAATTTTCCTGAGCCCGTGGAGAAGTAGGAAGTTACCGAGGGCTTTGCTTTGAAGGTACGGATCAACCATCTTACCACCGGATTGTAGTCAGCCAGCAGGTCTATTCGCTGAAAGACCCTCTCCAAGTGCAGATTCAACTCGAGGGATAAATCTCCATCTTGAGCCTTTACTAGATGTTTCTCGGGAAGTGCTAACTTCGTCTCAGGATCGAGCTTGATATCCGCCTTGTCGAGGCTCCACTTATTTGATTCATTGGTGACGTAGAGCAGCCTGGACGAATCATAAATCACCAAAGGTTTTATATGAGCGTTCCCCAGTCTCCCGGTGGTAACGATGTCCGCAAAGATAAAAGTGAACTCTTTATCATAGACTCTTCCCCAATCCCAATACGCTATGGCGTTCATGGGAAAGAAATTCAGCCAGTTGTGGTCGCGGTAGCCCAAGCCATCTATGCTGAAGGTCCCCTGCTTCGTTTGGAAATTTCCTAGGGCGTGTCCCCGTGGCTGGGGAACAACCCAGTACATGCGCTTTGCCTCATCTCCGAAACTGGCATAACTGGTGAAACCTCCCATCTTGGAGTTAAGCTGCAATTCCAGTGATTTCTCACCGTCCTCGATATGGAGCGAATAGTGTGAAAGGTCTCCTTTAATGAAGTTTTTACCGATCTGCACGTCGCAGGATTCGGTGGACGCTTTAAAGGAGGAGTAGGGGAATTTCTTTTCCAGAGTGATCTCTGTTCCATCGGGCGCAGCATATGTAGCCCTTATGCCAGTTAGTACCCTGCGGGGGTGGGAAATATCGCCGGAGACGTAGAACTGGCCTCTAATAATGCTTCCATCCCCATTCATCACATCGAAGTACCACCATTCAACATAGTTGCGGTCCTTCAATGGATGCCAGGCATCGTCGGATTGCTTTATTATCATTGACTCGGGGATTTCCCTGTATGTCAGCGCGGGATAGATTACTTTCATCGCTCAGCCTCACCATTGTATTCTGGATACAGCCCACTAGCGCAAGATTCAGGTATTGAGGCCAAAGCCTCTACTTCTTCTTTCCCTTCTTTTTTAGGGGGGCGCTTACCTGCCGGTAGAGCCCTCCCCCCACAGCTACGCCAAGGTCGCTCATGCGCCCTTGCTTTGCCCTCTTATTGACGATTTCGTCAAATTTAGCCAGAGTCCCAGCCAGGTCGTCAGTCTCAATCTCGTATGTAGCTAGGAACTTACCCTCCCCCTCTGACGGATTGGAGTTTTCGTAGAATGCGGCGTGCATAAACCCGGGGATCTCCAGGATGTCCGGCAGGTGAATGTTGTTGTACCAGTCGCTGAACTCCTTTTCCTTCGACGGGTCACAGCAGTTGCTCTCCACGGTGAGAAACCATCTCTCCATCTCATGCCTCCTTAAATCTTCAGAGTTGCTGTTTGCCAAGCGTTATACTATGAGTCCTCTTCGCTCTAAGTCCGGCACCATATCGCCCAGCCCGAGTTCCACAAGCTTAGCTCGCGTCTGCAGGCCTGTGCTGATGTCCCAGCCTCTGAGGCCGTAGTATTCGTCCTTCAACCTCTCGAACTTGTCCCTGTCGAGCACGGCACCTTTCTTGTTTACTACCCCGTCCCCTTTCCCGGGAGACAGCAATTCGGGGTTGTGTAAATCGAACTTAAGAGGCTTGGTGAAGTTGTACTCGGAGATCCTGTCGTATTCTCTCCCTCTATGGCCTTCCCGGGAAAGTATCGCCCTCTGCAAATTGAATATGCGCTCGCCTATCCTGTAAAGTCCATCCTCATCTATCTCATTGCCGGTGACTGCGGAGAGTATCCTGCTTTCCAGGCTGGGGTCGCCCACATGGTCTTCGGTCTGCCTGGAAAACATGATGGGGAAGAGGTAGCTGCACAGGATCAGGCTCTCCTTGGCGCACTCGCGGTCCTGTATCATTTTAGCAGCCAGCGCCTTCCCCTCGTAAGTGGTGAAATCTACAGCAGCCTCGCTCCCAAACAGCCTCTTACTGATGGCCCGGAACGCATCGTTGGAGACGAATGCACCCTCCTGCTTATATACCCACATGAGCCATAGATTCAGAGAGCCCATCTCGTTCAACTGGTTCATGGGCTGCCTGGGCTCCATGGCGTACAGCAGCCCTGTAGTGATATACATCCTGGGGCTCTCTATCAGGGCGAAGTGGCCGGTATCTGTGATGTAGTCAGTGAGCAGCTCCTTTGCCCCGCGTCCTATGGCATCGGCAGCTCTCCAGTGTCCCCGAGCCAGGATATCTCCGATACCATCCCGCAGCGCAATCTTTTTCACCAGGGTCTCGATGAACTCGAGGCTGCCCTGCCTGGAAAGGGGGATACCTGTGTTCTCTTCGGTGAGAATGCCCGCCTGATGGCATTTGGAAAGCCACTGCATCATGGTGTCCATCTGGTGGGTGTCGACGCCGTACTCATTACACAGCCTGCTGGCGAGGAAGGGTACCTCGTTCCATTCGCCGTAATAATTGCGCGCCCGCAGGATGTAGAAGGTCGCCGAGCCGCACATGTACTTGCCCGCTTTGCCATCTGACGCTTCATAAATTCCTCTGAAGCAGAAGCCGCCGGTGCAGCCCCAGCAGTGGTCTCTCTTCAGCTTCATTTGCTGGTCGGTTCCGGGCGTTATGCCCATACTCATTCCCTGCCTTAGTTTGCGGGCATACTGTGCCAGTTCCCGGTATCTTTGCGGATTAGCCATATTGACCTTGCCGCTGCCCCTCACTGCCACAGCTTTGAGCTTCTTCGAGCCCATGACCGCTCCCAGGCCGCTGGAGCCGCTGGCATCGTTATCGGCGAGGACGGAGGCGAAGGTGACCAAGTTCTCGCCAGCCGGGCCGATGGCTACAACACTTACCTGGCTTCCCAACTGCTCTTTCAGGATTTCGCGTGCCTCGATAGTGCTTTTACCCCAGATAGCGGAAGCATCTTTGATTTGAACCTTCCCGTCCTCTATCAGGACATAAACCGGTTTCTCGGGTTTGCCCTGAATCACCAGCGCGTCATAGCCTGCAAGTTTGAGTTGAGCGCCCCAGTTTCCGCCCAGATTGCAGTAATTGAAGTAATCAGGGGTAGTGAGAGCGGATTTGCCGCAGATTTGCCACCTGGAGCCGCTCACGCCTTTGAGACCTGCCACAGGCCCGTTAGCGAATATCAGCCGGTTTTCGGGGTCGAAGGCCTTGACCTGCGGCGGCACCTCATCCCAGTAAATCTTGGCGGCGATGCCCCTGCCGCCAAGAAACCTCTCAGCATAATCTTTAGTTGACATAAAGCTGATATTTCCCGAAGACAGCTCTACCCTCAGGATTTTACCGGCATATCCGTATTGCTCAGTCACTCTATCAATATAACATACTTTTGAAGTTTCGTGCTCCACAATACTGCGGGTTGCCTTGCTCCGTTGGTGTGTTGGCAGTATCATGTATTATCAATATGACCTAATATTTGCGCTGTAGCAGTAGAGTCAATCCTGCAAGGAGTAAATGAGGTATGTCCACTCTTTTCCTGAAGAAGAACGATATGCAAAGCCTTCTGAACATGAGGGATGTCATAAAAGCTGTCGAGCAGGCTTTCAAGGACTGGGCACTGGGCAGGGCAAGCATGCCGCCCAAGGCATATCTCGTCCTGGAGCAGGGAGATTTTCGGGCCATGCCAGGTGCTGTCCCGGGGGCTGCGGGGATGAAGTGGGTCAATGTGCATCCGCAAAACCAGTCTCTGGGCTTGCCTACCGTTATGGGAATCATTATTTACAACGACCCTGAGACTGGCTATCCCCTGGCAGTAATGGATGCTACGGACCTCACAGCCTATCGGACGGGCGCGGCAGCTGCAATTTCCTCAAAATACCTGGCGCGCAAGGACTCGCATACACTGGGCGTCGTTGGCGCGGGCCGCCAGTCCTACACGCAGGTAATGGCGCATGTCGCGCTCTTCGACATCCAACAAATAAAGGTGTTCGACAAGCGTGCTGCCGCCGTTGAGACATTCATCAAGTCGTTCCCTGCATATTCAGTAAAAGCGAGTTCCCTGGAGGAGACGGTGGACTCTGACATCGTATGTACAGTCACTCCGGCGAGGGAGCCGTTTCTGAAGAGCGACCTGGTACATCCGGGCACACATATAAATGCTATCGGTGCCGACGCGGAGGGGAAGGAGGAACTCGAGCTTTCTCTGCTGAAGAAAGCGGTGGTGGTGGTCGATGACCTGAGGCAGGCGGCAGTTGCGGGCGAAATCAATGTGCCTGTAAGTAAAGGGCTTTATAAAGTCGAGGAGGTCTATGCCACTCTGGGCGAGCTAGTCGCGGGCAAGAAGCAGGGCAGGAAGGACGAAAAGGCCATCACCATTTTCGATTCTACGGGGCTGGCTATCGAAGATATAGCCGTGGCCAAGATGGTCTATGACAAAGCAAGCAAGGCGGGCGGCCACCTGTCTCTGGACTTTGTATAGGAAAAAGCAGGTCAAATTCAGCTATATTTGTCTGAACTTATTTTTGAACCATCCGCACACAGGGCAAACCCAGGTATCAGGCAGTTCCTCGAACGGGGTCCCGGGCGGAATGTTGCCCTTGGGGTCTCCTTTCTCCGGGTCATAAATATAGCCACAGATGGTGCACTTGTATTTCGCCATTCTATTGCCTCGTATAGTGACTTACATGTCTTTGGCCGGGATAGCGGTTAAGGTCTCCACCGAGTAGTCAGTGGTAAAGCCCACGTCCGCAGCAAACCTGATAGCTGTTTTGGCATCGGTTGCCTCGAAGATAATTACCCCATCGTAACGGCCCATAGTGAAATAGATATCGAGGACCTTGATGCCTTTGGGAGCCTTGAGCTTCTTCAGATAGTTGACTGCCTCCCTTCCCTTGCCTTTAGGGGTCAAGAGCGTAACGAATAACATGGCGTCCCTCCTTTAACGTGATGGTGCTAACATTGTGCCACCGGTCACACAGGAGGTCAAGCGAAAATAGCTAATTCGTAATGCGACTTCCCGGAATAAGTTTGCAGTTGAAAAATGTGATGATTTCTTAAGCTTTCGGAGTGGGATTTTATGACTTCTTGATAGCTGGCTGACCATAATGTTCATTGCCGGAGACGGATATTTGGGCTGTCTGCATGACCGGAATATCAGCGGACAGACAGGAGGAGGATGAGAAAATGATTACGTTCAACGGTGTAAATCACCTTGCTATGGCTACTGGAGACATGGACAAGACCATTCGCTTCTGGAGGGACTTGCTCGGGATGCGGCTTGTAGCCGGGCTGGGCCAAAGGGGGTACAGACACTACTTCTTCCAGCTCTCCGAATACGATTTGCTGGCATTTTTCGAATGGCCCGGGGTGGAGCCTGTGACGCCCAAAGAACATGGCAGGCCGGTCAGAGGCCCGTTCATTTTCGACCACGTGTCCTTCGGGGTTGACTCAGAGGACGGTTTATGGGAACTGAAAGATAAGCTCGAGGCGGCTGGATTTGAGGTGTCTGACATGATCGACCACGGCTTCATCCATTCGATATATGCCTATGACCCCAATGGCATACCTATCGAGTTCTCCCACAATGTCGAGGGAGTCGACATTAGAAGGATGCCTCAGATGAGAGACAGACTGCCCTCGAAGGTAACTTTGGAAGGGGCGGGGCCGAGGCCGGAAGCCTGGCCCAAGGTCGAGCGACCAACCCCCAGGTCGGAACGGATAGTGTATCCGGGCGCGGGCAGCGAGCTCTTCCATGGCAAGAAAAAGTGATGATTCAATCCAGATACTCCGAGCACGCCTTTGTGCAGATAGCCTGTTCTTGCGATATTCTAAGGCGATGTGTATACTGGCGCAAGGAACTGGCTCTGTGCTATAGCGATAACTTATTTAGACAGGCGTCGGAGGTCAGCAATGGGAGTAGATGAGACTAAAATCATGATTCGTCGCATGGTGGAAGAGGACATACCGATAGTAAAAGTAATAGATAGGTCGTTATCTGGCTCGCAACGAGCTATCTCATGGCCGGTAGCGGCTGAAGTGGAGGCAGAAGTATATCGTCCAGCCCTGAGCTTTGTAGCGGAGAAAGACAGGGTGGTAGTGGGCTTCCTTTTGGGAGACATTCGTGGAGCAGAATTTGGAAAGGATATAAAAGGGTGGATAGACATGATGGGGGTGCACCCTAATTATCAGCGATTGGGCATAGGTCGGAGGCTGGTGGAAACGTTTTGTGAGGTTTGTGAGCAAAATAAGGTTGATGTAGAGGTGCTTTTGAGAGAGGATGACGAGCAAATGAAAAGATTCTTCGGTACCCTGGATTTCTGCAGGGGGAATATAGTCAGCTTTGAGAGAGGATGTCGAGCCGATAAATGAAACGGCGCGCACTGGCAACAATCGAGCAGCGTAGTTATCTCGATCTCCTCTGCACGCTCGGCATGTCGGAGAGAAATACAAACATCAGGATAGCGAGAATGGCGATAGTAAGAAAGGCTATCCACTTTCCAGCCAGACCCAGACCAACCAGCATGCCAACCACCACCACTAATATGCCGGCAACAACAGCGTAGAAACCCAATGACTTTTTCATATTCCACATTCTAGACAATCAGCTTCTCAACGTCAAGCAAACAGGTCAGCATGAAGCACTGAATGGTAAATCTCACCAAAAATGTAAGAGATTTTTCACAATTTTTGTCCACATTTTATGACTTTTTTGTGCCTAGTATTGTAGGCTTGTTAGTTGGCGGCAAAAGGAGGTGTTTACATGGACAAACAAGTAAATATCCTTGGCTTTGCGGGAAGCCTGCGCAAGGGCTCGTACAATAAGGCGCTGTTGCGTGAGGCAACGAAATCGGTGCCGACCGATGCGAAGCTCGAAATTTTCGACCTCGAGGGAATCCCGCCCTTCAATCAGGACCTGGAACAGGCAATGCCGGACAAGGTTAAGGAGTTCAAAGCGAAGATAAGGGCGGCTGATGCGATATTGATTGCGACTCCCGAATATAACTATTCGATACCTGGGGTGCTGAAGAATGCTATAGATTGGGCTTCCCGACCTTATCTGGACAACTCCTTTGAAGATAAACCGGTTGCCATGATGAGCGCGTCTATCGGTCTTTTAGGAGGAGCCAGGGCACAATACCATCTACGCCAGGTTTTCGTTTTCCTCGATATGCACCCCATAAATAAGCCTGAGGTCATTGTGACATTTGCACCCAGCAAGTTCGATGAGAAAGGTAATCTCACCGACGAAGCAGCGAAAATATTGATAAGGGAACTGCTGGAGAACCTGGTCGCCTGGACTAAGAGACTGAAAAAGGGCTAGTTTGGGTTCGTGAGTTTTCCCTGGGTTTAGGGCAATGCCTGCTCCAGCTCAAACTTCGTGCTCATTTTGCTGAGGTATTGGAGCGTCTCTGAGTATAGCGGCTCGGGGACTTCAGACGCCAGCCTCGCTTTGACACCCGATGCCGTCAACTCCACATTGGACATAGTCAGGTAGGGCAGATCTCCCTGCACATTGAATAGGATGCACTTCGGTCCATCAGCAGCGTTGGACCAGGATGACCACTCAGTGAGGCTCGTTCCGGGCTTATTGGGGTTCCCGGTGCGGGCGAACTGCGCCACATATGCCATCATGGTGCTGGAGAGCGCTTCCCTGCCCGCGCGGTTATCTTTGGTAAAGACCAGCAGGCCCAAGGGGCCATTCCAGATATCGTTGCCAAAGAAGAAGGGAATGTCCAGGGAATGGCATGCACCGAGCCTGAAGCCCCATGGGGATGGGATTACGCTGGTGCCAGTGTCTCCACCTGAACCCCAGAGGAATTGATAAACATATACGTTGGGCTGGTCGGGGTGTGAGCTCAATTCTCTGGCCACGCCGTCTGCGCCTACAGCCTTCCAGAGATCGCTGCTATAGGATGCTACGGTCTGGTAAAATTCGTCTTTGCCGGTAAATGTCGAGTCCAGGAACAGAAATAGCTTGGTCTCCTCCTTATTGGTTCCAATGATGAGCGGCACTTTATTGGGATAGGTTCCGGTCTCAAAAGTGTCAAAACCGGTCTGGGGGATGACTGTTCCATCTTCAAAAATGTAAGGGAACGAGAGCATGCCAAAATACCCTGTGTCATAGGCTTTCAATAAATCAGCAGCGCTCTTAGACCTTAGATAGGCTTCAATTTGAGCACCGGACAGAGTGTCCAGATATTTCTGGGCCGAATCTGCGTCGGCAGTAGTGCCATCATTCACCAGCAGCTTCAAAATTACATTGTGGGCACTCGCGTCGCCATCCGCCAGCGGGCGTGCAACAGGGAAGCCGCTCTGGGCTATGGCCTTCTGGAACAGGTTCTGGGCAAGCGGTGAGATCAAAAGAGAGAAAATGTTGATAGCGCCTGCCGATTCGCCGGCGATGATAACATTCGAGGAGTTCCCGCCGAAGGCTTCGATATTTGCCTGCACCCACTTGAGCGCCTTTATCAGGTCCAGTGTGCCGTAGTTGCCTGAATCATCAAGCTCATGGCCGGGTTCCCCGCTTCTGAGTGCGGCATAGGTGAACCACCCCAGAGGCCCGAGCCTGTAGTTCACGGTCACCACTACTATGTCGGACTTGCCGGCGATGTTCGCCCCGTTATATCCTTCATACGAGGCAGTGCCTATGCTATTGCCTCCGCCGTGTATCCAGAAGTAAACGGGCAGATTCGTCTCTTCGGATTGGGGACGCCATATGTTCAGATAGAGGCAATCTTCACTGCCAGCGACTGTGCCGGTGACGGTGTACTGGGTGCACTCGCTACAGAATTGTGTCTCTGCCCGTGTCACATTCCAGGGATCGGGGTCTTGCGGGGCCTTCCAGCGCAGCGGCCCTACCGAGGGCTTGGCATACGGGATGGCCTTCCAGACCCAGGTATCATTTGTATCTGCGAAACCCTTGACGGGGCCATAGAAGGTCTGTACCAGCGCATCGCCTGTCCACAGCGAGGGGGTGTGCGAGGCTGCGGGCTGTGTACCTCCGCCAGAGCAGGCGACAGTGCCTGCGAGCAGCAGAAGAATAAGCAAGGGAGTTAGCGCAACCCAAAATCTTCTCATTTCTTCACCCCTTTGATGATTTACCGCCCAGAAGAGTTGGGAGGCTTGCTCTATACTTTATGCTTGGTCTCAAGTCTTTGTGCAAAACCGGTGACTGCATCACGAGCTTCACGCCGAATAGGCCGACCGTGACCAAAGGCTATGATATTGAAGTCGAGACCTGCCAACCTTTTTACCGACTTTACCTCTTGACCTATGTCAACGGTGAACAGCCGTGAGGGCATGCTCAGCCTGAATCTATGGGTAAGCAAATCGCCGACAATAACCAGCTTCTCCTGCGGTAAGAGCAGGCTGATGCTTCCCAGCGTGTGGCCTGGGGTGTGCAATATCTTGATGCCGCCAAGCATGGGAAGCTCCTCACTGTCATCGATCAGTTTGTCCACTTTTGCCGGTATAGTAGCCCACATCCTGCCAAAAGGAGATGCCATTTTACTCAGCCATTTTGGCCTTGCTGGCCCTGGCTGAGGCAAAGTCCCGTCTATGTACGGTGCATCAGTGGGGTGTGCCATGACTTTGGCTCCGGTTGCCTTCTTCAACTCGGCTAAGCTGCCGATGTGGTCAGCATGGTGGTGGGTGAGGATGATATGGGCGACGTCGGAAGGTTTGTAGCCCAGCCGTCTAACCTGATTCAGTATATTGGCAGACCTGCCTCTGAGCCCGGCATCAACCACCGTAATGCTGTCATCGAGCAGCAGAAATACATTTGCCCCCGAGATTCCAAAGCCTCTCATGCCGCTTAGTTGATAGACATTTCTGGTCACAAACATAGATGGGCCTCGGTACTGGCAGGCTTCATACCACTTGCGGTATTCTACTGCGATATTTATACTACCGCAAGAAGCGTTCGGGCTGTATCTCTAAAATATAGCAAAATAAAGAGGAGTGAGAATGCCGAAGAAGATTAATTCAAAGTTGAAAGGATTAGACCGGTTCGGTAGGCGCACGGGTTTAACCTATTCCAGGTCGGAAAAGGGTTGCAGCCGATGTGTGTTAAAAGTAAACGATTCGCTGCTGAATCCTTACGGAACTGTGCACGGAGGAGCCCTTTTCACTATGTCGGACTCCGGCATGGGCTTTGCACTCGTTCCAATCTTAGAAGAGGGGGAGCGATGTGCCAGTATCGAGGTCAGCATAGTGTATTTGAAGGCGATAACATCCGGCACGCTTATCTGCGATACGACTGTTATTAAAAAGAGCAGCAAGAGCGCCGTCCTGGAGTCGGAAATAAAGAGCGGAGGTCAGCTTGTAGCCAAAGCTCTGGGAACTTGGGTCATATACAGGACGAAGAAGCCCGATGAAGGGTGATGCTTCTGGGGATGAAGTGAACAATGAGTAATCGGGATGAGCAGATTATGCAAGGGAAAATAGTTCTGATTACGGGGGCCAATCGCGGCATAGGGAAGGAGACAACCAGGGGCTTAGCCAGGATGGGTGCTACTATTGTCATGGCTTGCCATAATCTAACCAAGGCTGATCCCGTTGGCGAGGCTATAAGAAGGGAGACTGGCAACGAGCAAATTGAGGTGATGCAACTGGATGTGGCGTCGCTGAGCTCTGTTCGAGAATTCGTTGTTCGATTCCGGCAGAAGTACCAAAAATTGAACGTGTTGATTAATAATGCGGGCATCATGTGCGGGGGAAGAGGGCAAACAGAGGATGGCTTCAACAGGGTGATGGCGACTAACTATTTAGGGCCTTTCCTGTTAACAAACCTGTTATTACTGCTGCTGAAGCAGACAGAGGAAGCCCGGATTATCAATGTATCGTCTGTTGCCCACTTGTGGGGTGGCATCGATTTAGGCGACCTCAATTTCAAAAAGAGATGGGTCTCCACAGGACCATATGCGTCCTCCAAGCTCGCACTCATTCTTTTTATCCAGGAACTATCGGAACGGCTCAAGGGCACAAATATAACGGCTAATGCCTTACATCCCGGCATCGTTGCCACCAATATTTATAGAATCGGGACGCTGGACAGTTGGTATCAAGCGCTCTTTATCAGGATATTACGCCTTGTGCTGCTCTCGCCGACTGAAGGGGCCCAGACCAGCATCTATCTGGCCAGCTCGGATGGTGTAAGAGGCGTGACCGGAAAGTATTTCTACAAGAGAAACCCCACCTATGCTTCACCGAAGTGCAGAGATATGAAACTGCAGAAAGGGCTGTGGCAGCTAAGCGAAGACTTGAGCGGGCTATCGGCTGTGAGCCACCCCTGAGTACACCATATTTCAGCTATTTTGCTGCGCTCAGCGGCACTACATCTCTGCCAAAGAGCGTGTTTAGTGATGGACAGGGCTCAATGGGATGTGTATGCATCAGCAGTGGTGAACGCTCACCTGGCCTCGAATTCCGCTCGGGGCACGCAGATTTGCGAGGTCTATTAATCCTTCGACTCAGCTTTGCAAGATGTCTCCGAATCGCTTTCCGGGGAGAGACTCAGCAGAAGTCTCTTTTTTGGCCCCTCTCCCCCTCCGATGCTGAGCGGAAGTCTTTGTGACAGCTATTAGCTCGAGCCATTCCGACCACATGCCCGCAACCTGTTCATCCATATCCTGGGCAATATCGGAGAAGGAAACGATTCCGACAAGCTCTCTCCCTTTGGTGATAGGGACTCGCTTGATTCGCTTTGCGGCCATCAACTTGGCCAGGTGGATAAGCAGCACATCGGGCTGCGCGGTTATGACAGGGCTGGTCATGTGGCTCGAAATATGGCATTCTTGGATGTTATGCCCATGTACAGCACAAGACATCAGGTCCCGGTCGGTGACTATTCCCTTTAATTCATTTTCCTCCATTATCACAAGGCACCCTACATCTTCTTTAAGCATCAGTTTGGCAGCATCAGCTACAGCCATCTCAGGATTTGCGGTCACCACATCGTTCGCCATGATGTCTTGCACTTTCTTCATGTTAGCTCCTCCTCAGTATCCACCCTGGAAAACATTCGCTTTGAAATATTCGTGTTAGAACAGCTTAGTAGAAGATTAGCGCTACTCCATATCGTTCGCAATAGGTATCTCAGGGGATATGAATAAGGAAAATGGTACTGCAATCGGAGGGAAGGGCTAGTATGGTGGAACACAGCAGCAACGAGAAAGCTACCGATGGCGCCTTCTCCAAAATGCAAAGCGTTCGTTTACTCCACCTACTGCAAAGGAGCCAAGTCCGACTGTGCTGTAGTAGCTCACTAGGGCGACAGCTATTCCTCCTAAAACATCAGCAATATAATGTTGCTTCGTGAGTAAAGTGGAGGCGATGATGAACACCGCCCATAATGCTATGATTGGCTGAATGCGAGAACCCACCCTGCCCCACAGCGGCACAAGCAGCGTAGACAGTGAAGTATGCAGACTGGGAAAGGCGTTGAACGGCTTGTCAGATGAATAAACCTCCCTCAGGATACTGGATGAGATGTCAGAGCCGGCTATGACCGGGCGCTCAACCTGGCTCTGGTAAAAGAGGAAAACCAGATAGCTTATCACGAGGTCGAAGCCAATAGCCAACGCCAGTATGCTGAATACCTTTGTCTCGGCTTTGAGAAAACGCCACAGTGAAATGACCAGCAGCAGATAGAGCGAGAGATAGGGAAAGACAAACGCAGGCACCACAGGAATGTGATCGTCTACTGTCAATTCCAGTGAGTGAATCGGCTCTCTGAGGTTATTCAAGGGGAAATAAACGTAGAATAGCAATAGCAATACTATGAGCCAGAGGCACTTGACCAGCCAATCCGGAACTCTATTACGGTTCATATCATTGAAGAAATTCGGGTCGTCTTATCTGGTCAGACCTACGACTCTATAGTATATTACGAAGTCAAGAGGAGAGCATTAATGTAGTCCTTTTCATTCCCGTATAGCAACATCCTTTCCCTGTCCAACGTAAACACCCATGACAAGAAATAGGAAGCGGCCGTCCGAGGGGGCAGTCCCCTAGACGGCCGCTCAACAAGCTTCAGGGCTTTTTTACCCTTTGGCTTTTCTGGCTTGAACCTTTACCTTATGTCCCTTTTTCTCCTCGATCTTGGGCAGCACTACTTCGAGCACGCCGTTATCGTAGGTGGCATGGATGTTGCTCTCATCCAGGCCCTTAGGGACTGAAAGCGTCCGGCGGAAGCTACCATAGACCCTCTCGGAGCAATAGCGGTCTTCCTCCTTGACCTCTTTCTCTGCTTTCTTCTCTCCCTTAATGGTGAGCAGGCCATCCGAAACTGAGATGTCGATGTCATCCATGGTCATGCCTGGTACCTCAAGTCTCACTACCGTATTACCATCGCTATCGAAGACCTCCATTGGAGCTAGAAGTGACCGCTCCAGGATGAAAGTCCTTGGCGTGTAAATCGGCAGATCAAAGATGCTCAAGGCACGATCAAAGAAGCTCTCCACATCAGTCTCAAAGGGAGCTATCTCGGCAAATGGTTCCCTTCTAATCAGCGCATATCTCTCAGCCATTTTGCACCTCCTTTGGGGTTTCCCCCAACCTTTCATGATATAGTACACTCGCTATTTCATATTGTATGTGACTTTAGTCTCAAAAAAACGAACGTATGCTAATGATTGCGGCATTCCGTTTCGAAGTGTATACTGGCGCAAGAATTCCACTCTCGGATAACGTTACGCAATTAGTATCTACAAATGGAGGTGACCAGGATGTCCAAGTCCGTAGAGATTACCAGGGACGGGCAAATAGGAATCGTATTACTGAACAGGCCGAATGTATTGAACGCATTCGACCTGGATATGCTCAAGGAATTGTTGGCCTGCATGATGTCGTTTGCCACGGATAATGCTGTGCGAGGTGTGGTGCTGTCGGGCAAGGGCAGAGCCTTCTGCGCCGGCGCCGATTTGAAGATGGCACTGGGCGCCACTCAGGGGCTTCCGCCCATATTTCACGAGGGAGCGGGTCGCCTGCACTCGGTAATCCTGGAAATTAGGCGCATGAAGAAACCTGTTATTGCCGCGATCAACGGGATAGCAGCCGGCGCCGGATTCACCATGGCGCTGGCCTGCGATTTTCGGGTTATAGCCCGTTCCGCAGCAATGCAACTGGGGTATCCTTCGAGCGGGCTCTGTATCGATGGCGGAGGCACATTTAACCTTCCCCGAATCGTGGGTTTAGCCCGGGCCATGGAGATTGCAGCATTTGACCTGCCGATTTTCCCCGAACAGGCACTGGCCTGGGGACTGGTAACCAAGGTTGTTGATGATGGCCAGGCGCTGGGGGAGGCAGTGAGCATGGCTCGGGAGCTTGCGGACCGTTCGCTGAGTTCCTTCGGCTGGTCGAAACAGCTACTTACGGATTCATTCAATACTTCGTTTGAGACACACATTGAACGAGAGCGAGAAGGCATTCGCACTTGTGTAGGCGTTCGGGACGGCCAGGAGGGGATACGCGCCTTCGTGGAGAAACGAAAGCCAGTTTTCAACGTCCCGTAGACTTTTCCTAAGGGGTGGGAGCGGTTCGCGAACCGCCCCTCCAAGATGTCATCCCCGTGCAAGCAGGAATCCAGCAGTAACGAGAGCTTCAGAGGAGACCATTTGCTTTCATAAAACCCTCCCATTCTTGCACAGCTCGTCTTGCTACATCCTTCGCGTGGTATTTAGTCCCGTTATCAAGAGTAATTATGTGGTCGGAAATAGCTTCTCCCTTTCCGAGATAGAAGGTCATATTGCGGTTCGTTATTCGTGCACCTGACTCGCTGGACTTATTATTCATGTGTTTGCTTAAATTCGCCAAGTCTGCGCAGATCAAGATATTCGGGTATTTCACTATGCATGCTTCTTTTTTGTGAATTTCATCCTTGACCTTTTGCTTTACTGTTTGATTAACTTTTGGGTCATTCAGTATCCAGTCTTTCAAGTGCCAGCATTCTTGGAAGAAGGTCACTAGATCATAGTCGTAGAGCTTAGAGTCTTCTTTCTCTGGAGCATCGATAACTTTTAGGAGATGACATACTTTTTCCCACTGCTGCAAATATGATTGCTGCAAATATGAATTCAACTGCTTCAACTCCTATCTCACCACTATCCTGCCCTTGGGTTTCGCCACAACCTCGCCGATGATGGCAGCTTCTGCGATGCCTTCCTGGCGCATGCGTTTCACCAGGGGCTCGGCGTCGCTGGCGGGGACGGCTATGAGCAGGCCGCCGGAGGTCTGGGGGTCGAAGAGGATGTCCACCATAACCTTGGATACGTTTTTATCTATGTCAACCATTTTGATGCGGAAATCCCTGTTGCGTCCTGTCCCGCCGGGCACCATGCCCATCTCGGCGTACTCTTTCGCCTCGGGGAAGTAGAGCACGGCATCCGACTGAATTATCATGCCCACGTCCGTGCCCTCTATCATCTCGGAGGCATGGCCCAGCAGCCCGAAGCCTGTGATGTCGGTGCAGGCATGGACGTCTACGGTGAGCATTAACTCGGACGCTTTCTTATTGAGGGTGGCCATGCTGCTCACTGATTTAGCCACTGCTTTGTCGCTAGCTTTCCCGTTTTTCAAAGCCGTGCTGATGATTCCTGTGCCCAGCGGCTTGGTCAGGATGAGCTTGTCACCTACCTTGGCGCCCTGGTTCATGATTACCCTGTCGGGGTGGATGACGCCGGTGACAGAAAGGCCGTACTTCAATTCGTTGTCTTCGACACTGTGCCCGCCCACCAGCACCACCCCGGCCTCGCGCATCTTGTGCAGTCCCCCCGTCAATATCTCTCTCAATATAGAGATATCCATGGTCTTTACGGGGAAGCAGACTATGTTCAGGGCGGTGAGCGGCCTGCCGCCCTTGGCGTAGACATCGCTCAACGCGTTGACGGTGGCGATCTGGCCGAAGGTGTACGCATCATCCACTATGGGTGTGAAGAAGTCCACGGTCTGGATTATGGCCAGGTCGTCGCGCAGCCTGTACACGCCGGCATCCTCAGCGCGCTCTATGCCCATGATGAGGTTGGGGTCGGAGATTAAAGGCAGCCCCTCTAATGCTTTCGCTAGGTCACCCGGACCTATCTTGCAGGCTCAGCCCGCGCCGTGGACGGTCTCGGTGAGGCGAGGTCTCTTTGCATCGGCCATTTATGTCACTCCCCCAAAAATTCAGCCATAAGTATACTACAAATGGGCGCGCGAAAGCATCAGAATTATGGGGGTGGTTCGCTACTGGACTTAGAAGAACATCACCTTGTCGGATTCCACAACCCAGTTCACGAGGTTTTTCATGGAGGAGATTTGGCAGCCCTCCACTAATTCTTCCTGTTTCAAAGCCCGCTCGGAACAGCAAACCCCGCATATTCCAACTTTGGCGCCCTGCTTGACGGCAGCCTTCAGCAATTCTTCGGCATTGGGCATAGTCTCGTGAGCCAGCAAGGCGGGCATCTCTTTGGGTTCCTGCCCCTTCTTGGCCAGGAAGACCGCGTCCTCGAGAAGGAAGAGGTTTATCGAGTGTTTTTCGTACAATGCTGCCAGGATGAACCTCAGCGCGGTATAAGCCCTCTGTTTTCCATAAGGCGGGTCTCCGATTACTACCGTGATGCTTGCCACTCGCTACCTCCTACGTTAATTGCTGTATTCTGAAGGTGCGCCTGCTCAGCGAGTTCATCGCGTTCGTCCAGGCGAGGGCAGCGCAGGTTATTTAAAATACGGGCGCAGTCTGTTGAGTAGTTGCTTGCTGAACAAGCCGGGGAAGAAATCGTGCGCCTCGATGAGGAGCTTGTAGCTTGATGGGGTTATCGTCACGAAGCGCTCCTTCTCTATGGCCTGCCTGATCGCTCTAGCGGCTACTATGGGCGGAGTCTTGGACTGGCTCTGGTAATATTTCCCCAGCTTGGTGTTTGAATCATCGAAGATGCCTGTGCGCGTTCCTCCGGGCAGGATTATGCCCACGTGGATTCCTTTGTCCTTCAGCTCGAAATACAGTGACTCTGAAAAGCCTTGAAAGGCGGCCTTGCTGGCGGCATAGACGGCAGTGCCGGGCACAACCAGTCTGCCGCCCACTGAGGCTACGTTGATGATCACTCCTTTGCCCTGTTTCTCCATGATGGGTAGGACGGCGCGTATCAGGTTCACTCCGCCGTAGAAGTTGACAGCCATCTGCCTATCGAACTCTTCCTGTGAGGTTTCCTCGAAGAATTTCACTATCATTATGCCGGCGTTGTTGATAAGGATATCTATTCTGCCGTAGCGTTCGTTTGCTTTCTGAACCAGTTGCTTAATCTTTGCGGCGTTGCTTATGTCGCAGAGTTCTGCAGTGGCATCGTGGGCATGATTGAGCACTGGTACCAGCGCCTCTCCCAGCTTCGCTTCGTTGATATCCACTAATACAGGGGTGCAGCCACGTTTTGCCAGTTCTATAGCGGTCTCTTTGCCGATGCCGCTGGCTGCGCCGGTGACGATGGCTATCTTGCCTTTCAAGTTCATATCAACCCCCTTGGGAACCCAAATTTCTGAGCTGAAGCAATATCAAAAGGCGATTATTGATTGCGTTCACGCCCGAAAGTAATGGATAGAATGACCGCCGCGAGAAAGGCACCCAGGCCTACCATAAGGACGTCGCGGGTCATGCCGAAACGGAAGTCTCCCACCTTGAAGATGATGGTGTACCCGATGAAGAAGTTTGCCAGGCCCCAAAGAGCGTTCACCAGCGGAGGGGATAGACCCCGGCCCGGGGGCGAGGCGAAGGGGCTGGGGAACCTTTTCCCCGATATGCCCTGCACGAAGTGGGGCACACCGTTAGCGAGGAAGAAGCCGGCGAAGATATAGGCAAGATAATCATACCAAGCCATGGCGTCTCTCCTTTTACACTCTTTCCACTTTGAGCAGGTTGGTAGTGCCCGCTATGCCAATAGGGATACCTGCAGTGATAACGATGAGGTCGCCCTTCCGCGCCACGCCGGTCTCCAGGCTCAGCTTGGCTCCTTGAGCCAGAAGGTCGGCTATGCTGGATGGTTCGGCTACCTCATAGGGATATACTCCCCAGGAAATAAGGAGCCTTCTCCTCTGCCTGGAGCTTGGGGTGGCGGAGAGGATGGGTATACCTGGGCGGTACTTAGCCACCCGCCTGGCAGTGCTCCCCGATGAGGTGAAGGCCACGATGGCTGCTGCCCCGAGCTGGTGGGCGGTATGGCAGGCGGCATAGCTTATGGCATCGTCTGTCTGAGGCTCAAGGTCCGCCCCCTTGTCCAGAAGCATTTTGCCGTAGGGGAGGGCAGCCTCTGTGTTCAGGGCAATCTTCATCATGACCTCCACAGCCTCTACAGGGTAGCGGCCAATGGCAGTCTCTCCGGAGAGCATTATGGCATCTGTACCATCGAATATGGAGTTGGCTATATCAGTGACCTCGGCCCTGGTGGGATGCGGAGCTTCTATCATGGACTCCAGCATCTGAGTGGCGGTGATCACAGGCTTTCCGGCGTGGTTGCATTTCCTGATGATCTCCTTTTGGGCCAGAGGCACTCTTTCCAGCGGGATCTCTATGCCCAAATCGCCGCGAGCTACCATCAGCCCATCAGATGCAGCCAGTATTCTGTCCAGATTCTCCAATGCTTCCCACTTCTCTACCTTGGCGATGAGGGGGATGTCTGTCCCTCTCTTTTTGAGGAAATTTCTCACGCGGAGCATATCTCGGGCTTCCCTGACGAAGGAAAGGGCCACGAAATCCACCTCGTGCTTTATACCGAAGAGGAGGTCATGGAAGTCCTTTTCTGTACAAGAGGGGATTTTCAGATTCACGCCTGGCACGTTGACGCCTTTCTCCCATCCTAAGACGCCTCCCACAATGACCCTGCATCTCACAGAGTCAGGGGTCGTGTTGACCACCTCAAGCTTGATTGCCCCATCGTCAAGGAAGATGACATCGCCCCGCTTCACGTTCTCGGCCAGTTCGGGCAGATTCACAGTCACCGAATGCTCATCGCCGGGCACCCTAGCTGTGGTGAGGGTGAAGCCAGCACCTTCCTTGAGCTGGACCTCTTTCCTCCTCAGCTTACCGGTTCGAATCTTGGGGCCGGCGAGGTCCTGGAGGATAGCTACCGGGGTCTTCAGCTTCGCTGCAACCTTACGTATATTTCGAATATAGCCGGCATGCTCTTCAAGGGTTCCATGGGAAAAATTGAGGCGCGCTACATTCATCCCTGCACGTATGAGTTCCTCTATGACGGAGGCTGAGCCGCTGGCAGGGCCTATGGTGCAGACTATCTTGGTCTTTTGTCTCAAAGTCATAGCTTATTCCTGATGGTCAAGAACTTACGGGCATTGTATCACAATGATGTGAGCAACAAAAGACGTAAGGCAAATAGCTTCTACATGGTAGAGTTTTTCGCGAAACGGTTGAAACTGAGAGTGTAATAAGGTAGACTTTCTACTGAATATGGATGAGACAGAGAACCGCTTTGATTTGAAACGGAGGTAACATGGTATGGCAGAGCAACTGCTTTCAGGATTGAAGGTGGTGGAGTGCGGAAACTTCATCTCGGCAGCGCACTGCGCCAAGATGATGGCTGACCTCGGCGCCGAAGTGGTCAAGGTCGAGGAGCCTGGCGCAGGAGATGAGTCCAGGGAGTACGGCCCTTTCCCGGATGACATCCCCCACCCTGAACGAAGCGGGCTCTACCTCTACCTGAATGCCAACAAGCTCGGCATCACGCTTAACATAAAAACAGCAACAGGGCAGAGGATACTCAAGGAATTGCTCAAAGACACCGATGTTTTCGTGGAGAACAACCCTGCTAAGCTCATGAAGGAATGGGAGCTGGACTACGCCAGGCTCAAGAAGATAAACCCGCGACTCATTATGACCTCGATAACCCCCTATGGGCAGACAGGCCCCTACAAGGACTACAAGGCTTATGCCATTAACTGCTGTGCTGTGGGAGGCGTGAGCCAGATTACGGGTCACCACTGGCGCGAGCCGTTGACGATGCCAGTTTCGCTGGGGCATTATCAGGCTGCGATAGCAGCAGCAGGCGCTACCATGGTCGCCCTCCTCGCTAGAGATGTTATCGGCCACGGGCAGCAGGTTGACATCTCGGAGGCGGAGGTATGGGCAACTTACCATGTGGGATTCGGTGTGACTAAGTACACGGGAGGCGCTGGGGATGGCCTGACGAAAGGCTATTTAGGTGGAGGCATGACGTATCCAGCGGGGAGACTCATCCCCTGCAAGGATGGTTATATCGCCCTGGTAGCGCCTCAGCTCAAGCAGTGGTTGAAGTTTCTGGAGCTTATGGGCACCCCCGATTGGACTAAAGACCCTCGGTACAGAGACCGCCATGCTATGCAGGACGACTATCCTGAGGAGGTGGACGCCCTTCTGACGCCATGGTTTCTGGAGCGCACCAAGAAGGAGATATTCGATATTTGTGAGAAGAATGCCATACCGTTCGCGCCGATGTATGACATGGCGGACGAGGTCAATGACCCTCATCTCAAAGCGCGTGAGTTCTTCGTCACGGTAGACCGTGAGGAAGTGGGCAAACTGGAATACCCGGGCGCACCCTACAAGCTACATGATGCCCCGTGGGCATTGAAGCGCCCGGCGCCCCTGCTGGGCGAGCACGACGAGGAGATATACTGCAAGCGACTGGGTTATACCAGAGGAGATTTGACTGCACTGGAGAGGGCAGGGATTATCTAGTCCACCTACCCGCTGGAAGGATCGGTAGGAGGTTTTCATATATGGCACAGTTTCCATTAGAAGGATACAGAGTGATAGATTTCGGCTCAGCCTGGGCTGTGCCCCAGATGACTCATATAGCGGCGGATATGGGTGCTGAGGTTATCAAGGTAGAGTCACATTTGCGTGTGGACTACGGAAGGGTAGCCAAGGTGGCTGTGCCCAAGGGCGTCTCTGTGAAGACCCCTGCTGACCTGGCGGCATTCGATCCCGACCAGTTGGAGACCAGCCCGGTATTCCATATCATGAACCGGGACAAGCGCGCTATAACTGTGGACTTCACCAAGCCCCGGGGCGCTGAGCTGCTCAGGGAGCTTTGCAGGAAGAGCGACATCGTCGCCGACAATTTCACGCCGGGCGTGCTGGATAAATACGGTCTGGGCTACAAGGCTTTGAAAGCGCTCAAGCCTGACATCATCGTGGTCTCGCTTTGTTTTGCCGGACATACCGGCCCTCTGAAGAACACAAGGGGCTATGCGCCTATCATCACCGCTCTGGGTGGGACAGACAGCCTGGTGGGCTATCACGATGAGGTCAACCCCTGTGCCCTGAGGTTCGCCTACGGCGACCATGTTTCTGCGATCTATGGGGCTTATGCTATGCTGGCAGCCCTGGTTTATCGCAACCGCACCGGGAAGGGCCAGTACATAGATATCTCGGAATGGGAGGCGACGCTATCGTTGCTGGGCGAGCCGCTGATGGATTACATCATGAACAAACGAGTGCAAAGACCTCGTGGCAATCGCGTACCCAACATGGCGCCCCACGGCTTTTATCCCTGTAAGGGAGATTATCAATGGGTCTCCATCGCAGTCAAGACCGAAAAGGAGTGGAGCAGCTTCTGCAAGGCGATGTTAAATCCACCCTGGAGCAAGGAGGCCAGGTTCAGCGACCTGCGCAGCAGACTGCAGAACCAGGATGCTCTGGACAAGCTGGTAGGCGAGTGGACCAAAAACTACACGCCTTATGAAGCGACAGAGATTCTACAGGAAGTGGGCGTAGCGGCTGCCCCCTTTATGATTTCCAAAGACCAGTATCATGACCCGCACTTTCAGGCGCGGGGTACGTTTGTCAATGTCACCCATCCCAAGAGCGGGCCCGAGGTTCTGTATGGCGTTCCCTGGAGGCTGAGCGACACGCCGGGCGAGGTCCGCAGCAGCGGGCCGCTGCTGGGTGGAGACAACGAATATGTGTTCAAAGGGCTGCTGAACGTATCCGACGAAGAATACAACAGGCTAATAGAGGAAAAGGTCATATTTTAGGTTTTATATGTCATTGCGAAGAGTCCGCATCTGGTGGACGACGCTGCAATGACATGGGGAACAAGATAAAATGACCACGACTGTACTTTTAGTTCGCCACGGACAGACCAGGTCAAATGTAGCTGGCTATTATATGGGCTGGTCTGAGGAAGACCTCAATGACGTAGGGTACATCCAGGCGCGCAAGCTGGCTTCCAGGCTGGCTGACTTGCCCCTCGCTTCAATCTTCACCAGTCCTCTGAGGAGAGCCCACACCACAGCATCTCTCATCGCGGAGCCTCACGGGCTCAAGGTGAAGCCACTCGACGACTTGATAGAGATTAAGCTGGGCGATTGGCAGGGGCTGCATGAAAGCGAGATTGCGAGAAGGTGGCCGGAGATGTGGAAGCAATCGGAGATCGACCCATCGGTACTCACCATGCCCCACGGCGAGAGCTTCAGCCAGGTTGCCGAGAGGGCTGTTCGGGTCTTTGAGGAGATGATAGCTGCTAACCGAGGTAAGCACACAGTGATGGTGACTCACGATGTTGTGGTGAGGATAGTGGTGGCTTATGTTCTGGGTGTGACTTACAGCATTTATCGCAGGCTTAAGGTGGATAATGCATCGTTGAGCGTGGTCTGGGTGACGGACAGCTCAAAACGCCTGGTGACACTAAATGATACTTCGCACTTTGAGGTAGTGCCTCCTTCTGCACGCTAACCAGGACTACCTAAAATGTGATAACTTCTTGACTTAATGCGAAGGCGGCAACACCATGAAAATCATCCACGCCAAGTTTTGGGTTTTCGATTTCACCAGCGCCATCATCTGCACCCACAACATCAGCAACCGAGCCGTCAAGTCTAACGCTGAGGTAGGCATACTAATAAGCTCGCCCGAAGATGTGGCAACCCTCCATACCTACTTTTCGAAACTTTGGGACGCTCTCAAATAGGAGCGAGTTTCTGGGGAAGCCCACCGAGAAGTCACTCAATCCAACGATTGGCTGCATTTCTCTCTCTTTAGCTTTAAAAGACGCTAGCGCTCGGGATAAGTCGCCACAAGAGAATATTTCAACCGGCCCCTGTTTCCAGAGCCGGCCTCGGAAGCTGACTGACCGCTCTGAGAGAATAACGCTTTTGGGGTCGGCGTTAATGGTGTTGTTCGGTCCGCCGATCCTTTTGTCGCGGCGACCACCCTTTTCTTCCGTGTAATCTCCCTGAGTAGAGCACCGGCGTTTGAAACGACCAAAAACCTCGCCATCCTCCGGAGTATGTTCAACCACTATTTTTCATAGAAGTACTTCTCCTCAGGGTAGTATCTTCCTTTGCCACAAAAATGCTTCATATCTGGTGTCAAGTGAGATTCTTTCAGAACTAGTGTTCCGCTAGAGCGGGGGTCATCTTTTGCTTTGTTGCAAATTGTTCTCACGCGCTCACTCAAACTCCTAACATTTTCACCGCCGGTGAGGACCCAGTCTATGAGTGCTCGGAGCACCTTGGCCTCGACCTCTAGCCTGTTAATTTCGTACTTTTTCCCCCAAGTAAGTACTTGGTCGCCCAAGATATAAGGAATATCCTCCGGCCTCTCCTTTAGTCCACACAGTTTAAGGTAATGGCATCGTCCTGTGATCTGGATGTTAAGGAGTTTGGGATCAAAATCCGCATCTATGAAAAGGAATCGAATGTTGTTATACTCTGAAGCATTGAGTAGAGGTGTCATAATCCTTGCATTTTTTAAAACCTTGCGGTACGTGTCTTTGAACGCTTCGTCCGCGATGATCAAGAGCTTTTTCCCTTGATAGTTTGAAATCAAGTTATGGATGAATTGTTCGGGGTTTTTGACTTTGTTCAGTCCAACATCCTTCCCGTCCTTGACAAGGAACCCCAATTTTCCCCCTAGATTAGTCTTGAGGGCATCCGCGATTAGAGTTTTGCCACTGCCAGGAGGTGCCGATAGTATTATGCTACGAGCCTTAGAAGATTTCGACTCTTTACGAAGGCATTCGATTACCTGGTTTACTTGTTCTTTGAATTTGCCATTTACTGATATTAGTCGTGGCACTGCTGTTTTTGCCTTTTTGAGAGACACCATCTTCTCACTGGGAAGAAACAAAAGCCCCGCCGTCGTCTCGGCATTAGGGTCCGGTTGCCAAGCCTCAGAATCTTCAGGCCATTGTTGCAGCACGGTGTTTCTCGATGGCATACGTTGGTAGGGCATTTCGCGGTAGCAGGCCACAGTTATATTGGCCTTTTTGAAGGCGCTGAGTAGGCTAGAAGTTCCATATTGATCATCATACTCAGCCGCGATTACTCCGGTCATGAGGTCTCCAGGGCCCAAGAGGTGTTGTGTTAGATAAGACTGCTCATGCGCGGGCTTCACCAGGTATACGTCGTAGCCGCGGCATGTGCCGGGCTTGGGAGCGATGATAACAGCGCCTAGCTCATCGCATTTTATGATATGGTATCGAAAGTTACCGAGGGAGTGAAGTGATATTTCTGCCAGTTCTAAAAGATCAGTTTTACTTTTTATCCGATTGCGCCAAGATGGCAAGCTGTCATTTTGCCCAACCAAGTAACACCATTCCTGAAGGTTTGGAAGGATTGCAGTGCCCTCGATATCCTCATAGTTGTCGCGTCTAAGCTGTGGGTCAACGAAAAGCGGTATGTTCTCCTGTTTGGCGAAAGTTGCAATGTTTGCTACCAGTGTTGGAGTCATACTCCCCTTGTCCAAGTCATTAATGATTATTGAGTTTAGTCTAATCCGCTTATCATTATGAATCCGCCGTAAGTGATAAAGAAGTGATTCACGCTTATCATCCGATACGTGGGTGTGTAGGGAATCATCAAAGCGCACTTCTCGACTCATATGTGCTCTTATCTGCCCTTGTCTTACGACGATCAAGCGGGTTATTGTGTTCATTGTAGCATTGGTTTCATCTTGGACACCGCGAAGTTCGATGTTGTTGAAGACTCCGTCAATGGCCTGTGAATCCTCTAGTATTTTGCGAAAAGTTCCCCAGTGGGAGTCGCCAAGAATACCCCAGAGGAAGGTTTTTCCCTCAGGGTACAAAGTAGCCAGAATGCGAGCAGTGTTTGCGGCACCGCCAGCCATGCTCTGGCGACCAACCACAGTGTATGCTTTCTCTTCGGGTACGGTGGTGGGCTCAAAAGGTTCTTGTGGATTCTCGACAAAGATCGTGTGATCTATGATGAGGTCGCCGGCGACCATGAAATTCTTGCATAATTCCATAGATGCATTCCTCCTGATATCGAGTTTGGCATTTTCTTAGAGCTGTACACCAAAGATCGTCTTTACATTGGGGTTAATTTTCATCTGGATGTGCAATAAGATGTCATTTCTCGTAAGTCTCTTGTGTGCTCCTTCATTTTGCTTTGCCCAAGTGATCAGACTGGCGACCGAACGTTGCGGCGGGTATCCACTCTTTGAGATAATTGACCTTATCGGCAGACTCCCATTTCGGGTTTATCTCAATCTCCAGTATGATTCTTTGACCCTTCGCCTTAGAGCTGAGCACATTGCCCCGGAAGCCTAGAACTCTGGTTAATTCTTCTTTGGCGCGTTCCACATCATCTTTACCAGTACCGCTAACGTGCTTCATAACAACTTGCATGGTATCTCCTCAGCAATCTTCGTGTGGGGGCGGTCAGATTATACCATAAAAGGCTGGCGAGCATTTGGAGGTGAGAATGCTTTCTGAGCACTATAAAGGGCCTGATTATTTAGCGGTTGATCTAGCAGGGCGTAGCGCTTTAATGCAGAGAGCTATGACGCTAGGATTTCACGCTCTGGGAAAACTGCGAAAAGCCACAGAACCCGGGTGCCCCAATCCTCTGAAGTGTAGAGAGAATTCTTTGTGGTAGCCAAACGACGCGAGGTTGGTGGCTACGCCACGCATTTTCAAGAGACTTACCAAGTCGTCCAGAAGTTCTGTTGCTCTCTGCGGGGGCGCCAGTTTTGAACTAAGGTGAGCAAAGGGTACGACTACGACCTCTGTCTTGAGGCCCAGCATCTTTAACATTGACAAAATGGAAACCGCTGCTTCATCAACCTCACCGTGCGTGTCCATCTCCTCCGCACACACAAAAGCCGCCAAAACGTTTGAAAAATGCCCGGCCTTTCTCTGTTTCTGGACGGCCGCTATCCCTTGCGGTCTGTCTGAAGGCTCGATATCCGCGTATTCCAAGTCGTTGCAGTGCCAGAGAAGTAACCTCATAATATATGTTGTCCCGGAAAGTCTACTGACTTGGGGAAGGGTTGCAGGTCACAAAATAACCGCTGTCGTGAATCGGCTCCACTTTAACATTGCAACAGCCTTCGACAGTTAGCGCATCACTCAGCATTTTCTTGTCGAACCACTGGCTGTAGTAGTGACGAGTTCGAAATTCATGCGTTTGGTGGTTAAAATCGTCCGCGGAGACTTGGCCGACAAGGTCGCGAATCTTGTTATAGAGTTCAGGTGCATATTTACTGAAGGATTCTCCATTGAATACGGAAAAAACCAACGTGTCTGAGGAGCCCGCCGCGGATACAATGTTTCGTATCGTCTGAATTCTGGTGCCCTTCTCCAAGACACCGAGAGTGTTCAGAAGACAACATATTACTTTCGGTGACTTTTTGAATATCTTGGGATCTATTTTATTTACAGGTTCACTATCTGATAAGTCTCGCTTGACTCTATCTATTAAGATCTCTCCCCGCGAGAAATATTCTGAGAGTTTACGAGCATCCAAAAGAAAGAAGAACATTTTGTTTGCTACTTCATCCGGAGCAATCAGTGCTTCACGTTTTGCAATGGCAATACGGTTCATCTGATACGAGTCGTCTATGCCAATGAGGTAGGCTAGGTTGGGTATAAGAGTCCTATTCTTGGCAAGGTCTAACAAGGTTCTTCCCGTTCCAGAGCCGATTTCAATCACCGAAACGGCAGTGGATTTACCCGCAATGTCATTGACCGCGAGCAACTGTTGCTCGCGGTCAATGAAGTGGCGAAGAACTGGGAGGGCTGTAGAAGTTACATTCTTATCATACAATGGTGCTCGTGCCTCCCAAACGCTCTCGGCGGTTGATGCTCCTGGGAAAGGATTTCTCGGTAGCCGAAGAAACCACGATTGTAGAGCGTACGCCAACGGCTTGATTGCAGCACTTTTCTCAGAGTCCATGTAGATCCCCAGTTGTGGCGTATGCATCATGGTGTCATTAAGAACGAGGAGTGCCTTCAGATGCACTACACCGCCTTTCAAATACTCACATATGAAGCACTCAAATTCGTTAACGTCTGTTGCCCAAACTTTCAAGTTCGGGTGTATATCTATAAATTGGTTGAACTGCTCCATGGATTTTGGCGGTATCACGTCAGGATTTACAAGACGTTCAATCTCCACATCCGGATGTATAGTTAAGAAGCTCCCCTCATTCTTAAAGTATGTTTCTACATCAACATATCTGGCTGACCATATAGCCTGAATACGGCGATTCCCGTCAGCAGTGCGCATTTCTTCGTAGCGTTTTTTCAAAGCGACTTCGTCCTCGATTACCTCCACAAGAGGCTTAGGCTTCTTCACTGCAAAGTATACCTCTATCATGACACATATGAGGACGCCCAGGAGACCAATAACGATGGTCCATGCTAGGGCCGAAGATGCCCTGTCCCTCATGTTTTCAGCGGTGTTCGTAGCTATGGTTACCACAACGGCTATGATCAGAATCAGGACTGTAGCCCCGACTGCCGATATGAATTTCAAGCGGTCATCTTTCATTTGCAGCTCACTCCACGAACGGCGGTGTAGTGAATGTTACATCAGGAGCCTTCTCTTGAATCTCGCCATAGATGCAAACGCAGTGCGCCCGATTCAGCAATTACGTTTTCTCTCAGATTCTAGTCCCAGCACCGCGGATTTTGTCCTTTGTATGTAACGTGCAAATTTTAGCTTCTCGCAGACCCGATGTCAAGGACGTACAGTGCAGGGCCTAGGCGAAAGGGTCCTACTGGGCGGCGATGCTCAGGGAGATTTTTTCGGAGCACCCATCATCACTTCTATCCTATAAGACTGCTAGGGCAGTTCACCATCCTGCCAGAGCCCTGTTTGCTCATCCTTGGGGGAAGGGGGACTATAGGGGGATAGGGGGACAAAACCAACCACCAGGGAAAAAACCATCCACCTCGAGAACCACTAAACCGAGCCCCCGGAACAAAACCGTACCATGGCGCCACCGCGCCCTGCACCAACCGCAACCATCCCGCCCGCAGCCTCGATGTAATGTAATAACTTTTTAATCATTTTCCCCTCTATTTTATGATTTCTCCATCTTCGAATTGATATTATTGTCGCTGAGAAACCAGTTTTTATAATTTCCGAGTGGAGGTTGGCATGGAAGGCGATAGAATCTCTCAACACGAGTCGGTGCGCAAGTTATATGAACGGATCAAGAAAGATGGCATGGACAATATCTGGGACCGCTACGAGGCCCAGGGATTGGGAGCGCCGGATAAACGCTGTCCTTTCTGCCAAGCTGGCGTCCGCTGCGATTTGTGCTCCAATGGGCCCTGCCGCGCGGATGCCGCCAAGGACAAGAAAGGCGTGTGCGGCATCAAGGCCGACGGCATGGCTATGCGCATGATGTTGCTCAGGAATGTCATGGGTGCTTCCACCTACCACTATCATACGGAGCAGACCATCAAGACGCTGCGAGCCACAGCCGAGAAGAAGACGCCGTTCCAGATTAAAGAGCCCGGGAAATTGAAGGACTTCGCCAAGAGGCTCGGCGTGAGTACGACAGGGTCGGCGGATAAGGTTGCTCTTCGTCTCTGCGATTTTGCGGAAGCCGATTTCAACAGGAAGCTCTACGAGCCCAGCAAAATTGTCGAGGCTCTTGCTCCGAAAGAAAGAAAAGAGCTTTGGAGGAAGCTGGACATTTTCCCCGGCGGCATCCACGGCGAGATGATGTTCGCTACTAGCTCATGCCTCACCAATGTGGATGGCTATTATCAAAGCCTGGCTCTGAAGGCGATGCGGCTGGGCGTGGCTATGGCATATCAAAGCCAGATTGTCAACGAATATTGCCAGGATATTCTCTATGGCATACCCAGGCCTCATAAGATGCGCGTAGACCTCGGCGTACTGGACCCCGACTATGTGAATGTGCTGCCCAACGGTCACGAGCCCTTCCTGGGCTTCGCTATGGTGCAACTGGCGCGGCAGCCCGAGTGGCAGAAGAAGGCAAAGGAAGCAGGTGCTCAGGGTCTGCGGGTCATCGCCAACATCGAGACTGGGCAGGAGATGATTCAGAGATGGGAGATGGACAGCACCTTCTACGGCTTCACGGGGAACTGGATTATGCAGGAGGCTGTACTCGCCAGCGGCTGCGTCGATCTCTTCGCCTGTGACATGAACTGCTCTATGCCCATTGACCCACTGTATGCGCAGAGATACAAGTTCAAGCTCATCCCTGTGAGCGAACTGGTCGCTTTTGAAGGTATCACAGACCGGATCAACTATGAGCCCGCAAAGGCTGAGGAGCAGGCGGCGCGGCTACTGCAGATGGCGATAGATAACTTCAAGGTGCGAAGGACATCCATCGAGCCGGTTTCCCAATTGCCGATGAGGGAGGCTGTGGTTGGCTTCTCTACTGAAAGCATTCTCGAGGCACTTGGTGGCAGTCTCGCCCCGCTTTTAGGGGCCATAAAGGATGGCACTCTGCGCGGCGTCGCGGGTCTTGTCTCGTGCACCACGCTGAGAGACCACGGCCAGGATGTGCACAGCGTACGAGTAGCCAGGGAATTAATTAAGCGTGATGTCCTGGTGCTCTCCATGGGATGCGGCAATGGAGCCATGCAGGTGGCTGGGCTGTGCAGCCCTGAGGCTAAGGAGTTCGCAGGGACTGGCCTTAGAAGCCTTTGCGAAAAGCTGAGTATCCCGCCTGTGCTTAGCTATGGCACCTGCACCGATACGGGGCGTCTGGCTGACCTGTTGGCGGCGGTCTCTGCCGCCTTGGGAGGGGTACCTATGCCTGACCTCCCTGTCGCCGCCGTAGCCCCCGAATATATGGAGCAGAAGGCTACCATTGATGCCATATTTGCGCTGGCTCTGGGTCTTTATACCTACGTCAATCCCGTGCCCACGGTTACCGGTGCGCCCAATCTGGTAAAACTACTGACCCAGGACTGCAAAAATGTGACCGGCGGCCTGCTGAATGTGGAAACCGATTCGGTCAAAGCAGTTGATGGCATCCTGGCACATATTGAGGTCAATCGGAAGAAGTTGGGTATCTAGATTAGCACAAGTGCATTCGAATGTAGGGGCAATTCATGAATTGCCTTTACAATTTTTTCATGAGGCGGCGCTGGTGTGCCGTTCCACCAAAGCTAATCCAACCACACCTATCACAATTAAGGCTATTGAGCCTATCTTGATCGCAGTAGCGGGTTCCTTAAAGTAGAGGATTCCGATTGCAGCTATGAGGGCTGTCCCTAAGCCTGACCATATGGCATAGGTAATGCTAACGTCGAGCTTCTTCAAGGCCAGGGTCATGAAAGCAAAGCAGATTATATAGAAAACGACCATAAGTATTGAAGGCACGACTTTAGTGAAACCTTGGGATAGTTTCATGTTGGTAGTGCCTATAACTTCTGTGATTATGGCGATGATTAAGTAGATCCAGCTCATTTAGCACCTCTCATTGAATGACATTTCAATTTCACTGAGAAAGCATTGAGGGCGATAGCATTTGTATGCCCTGAAATAATACAGCTTGGGCTGGAACATATCAAGCAAGGGTTGGGGTGAGGCCGCTGTGTCCGCCACGCTTGGGGGGACACACTCAAATCCTCTATTGACAATAAGGGCCGGATGCTGTATATTTATGACTAAGTAGGTCTTAATTATTTTTAAGGATGTAGCATGCCATTTTTGAGCAGGGGCGCTGAATATGCTATCAGGGCCATGCTGGATGTAGCTGCAACTGAAGGCAGAGCCCAAGAGACCACCAAAGAGGTTGCCGAACACCAGGGCATCCCCAAGGTTTTCCTGCCCAAAATTGTGCAGCGTCTTGTCCAGGCAGGGCTGTTGCGCGCCCATAGAGGCCCGGCCGGCGGCATCGCTCTGTCTCGGCCTCCTGACCAGATCAATATGAGGCAGATTATTGAAGTTATGGATGGCCCCATAGCTCTGAATACCTGTCTGATATTGCCGGGTGAATGTCCCAGGGAGAGCATCTGCCCTATACACGAGGTCTGGGTTAAGACGCAACGGAACCTGCTGGAATCTCTGGAGAGCATTACGTTGGCCGACCTGGTTGCTCGGGGGAAGGAGCTCATCAGCCAACAGGTCGTGTACTGAAGACTATTAAGCAGCGGATAACTGGGAAAGGAGGGCGGCGGAGGGTATGTAGTGATGTGTCAATAGGTTAAGCAGCGAAGGGTATCTGCAAGTAAAAAGAGATGGAGGAAACATAACGCATGTTAAGCAAAATCATGCCGCTGTCGAGGATAGTGATGATTATGGCCGTGGCAGCCCTGGTAATAGGCATTGTGTTCGTTGCCATGGGAGTAAGTAAGGCCAATTGGATCCAGGATCAAATGGCGTCTGAGAAGGTGTCGGTTTCTGTCTATGGAGGTAACGCTACGACGGGCGGGTATATCGATAACGCGGCAGAGGCTCAAGCAGCTGCTGACAGGATAAAACAACATCGTCACAACATTGCACCGAGTTATGGCAATTTGACTTCCTACGGTACAGGCGGGCGCTATGACCCAACAAATCCCAACCCATACCCGCCAAATCCAAACATAACTATTGGCGAGGCTATGTTGGAATACACTCAGGCCTTGAACATGGAGAACTACCTGTACATGGGAGTTTTCGCCCTTAATTTCACTCAGGTGGTTACCGTCATCGGTGTGTTCATGATTCTGGTGGGGATCGCGCTTATTGCAGTTTGGGCCGCGATACGTAAGAAGAAGGCTGGTGGTGCGGCTACCTCGCCCTGATTGGATTATGGGTATAGGGCATCCGCCACTGGCGGATGCCCCTGCACTCCGAGGAGGCTGGCTATATGGCTAAAATCGCTAACTCTATTACTGAGCTGATCGGAAACACGCCCCTGGTCAGGCTGAACAAGATAACCAGGGGAGCGAAGGCCGAAGTTGTGGCGAAGCTCGAATCCTTTAATCCCTGCAGCAGCGTGAAGGACAGGATTGGCATCTCCATGATACAAGACGCTGAGAAGAAGGGGCTAATCAACAAGGATACGGTTATCATCGAGCCTACCAGTGGCAATACCGGAATCGCTCTGGCCTTTGTCTGCGCTGCGAAGGGATATAAGCTTATCCTTACCATGCCTGATACAATGTCCTTGGAGCGCAGGCAACTCCTGGCTGCCTTCGGGGCGGAACTGGTCTTGACGCCGGGCGGGGAGGGCATGTCAGGGGCAGTGAGAAGGGCGCAGGAGTTGGCGGCCGAAACCCCCAATTCTTTTATGCCTCAGCAGTTCAAAAACCCGGCAAACCCTGAAATCCACAGAGAGACCACGGCGGAGGAAATCTGGCGGGATACGGACGGGAAGGTAGATATATTAGTATCTGGGGTGGGGACGGGTGGCACGATTACCGGTGTCGCTGAGGTAATAAAGTCGAGGAAGCCAGGATTTAAGGCTATCGCTGTAGAGCCCGCTGATTCTCCGGTGCTTTCCGGGGGCAAACCCGGCCCTCATAAGATTCAGGGTATCGGCGCTGGTTTCGTGCCGCAGGTACTGAGGATGGATTTGATTGATGAGATTATCAAGGTCACCAACGAGAATGCTGGTATAATGTCCAGAAGGCTGGCTAAGGAGGAGGGGATATTGGCGGGGATATCTTCAGGTGCAGCTACATGGGCGGCCATAGAGGTGGCAAAGAGAGCAGAAAACAAGGGAAAACTGATTGTGGTTGTTCTGCCTGACACCGGCGAACGCTATCTGTCCACCTGGCTTTTTAAGGATTAGGCAACTGCAAGGAGAGTCGACTTGTTCAAGACCTTGAGAGAAGACATCAGGACGGTTTTCGCCGAGGACCCGGCGGCCAGGAATATACTGGAAGTTGTTTTTTTATATCCTGGGCTACACGCCTTGTGGTGTCATCGCCTGGCACATTGGCTCTGGAAGCACAGGCTCCGTTTTCTTGCGCGTGCGCTCTCTCACTGCGCCCGTTTCTTAACGGGGATCGAAATTCATCCTGGAGCGAAAATAGGCCGCCGTTTCTTCATTGACCACGGCATGGGGGTAGTTATCGGTGAGACAGCGGAAATAGGAGATGATGTCCTGATATATCAAGGCGTTGTTCTCGGTGGCACAACCCTGCAGAAGAAGAAGCGCCACCCCACTATCGGCAACAATGTGGTTATCGGTTCGGCAGCGATACTGCTCGGTCCTATCACGGTGGGCGACGGAGCGCGCATCGGGGCCAACTCCGTTGTCGTGGGCTCTGTGCCTCCGGGAGCTGTTGTTGTTGGAGTCCCGGGCCGTGTGGTGGAAGACCGCCAAAGGACAGCGGCGATGCCCCTGGAGCACAATAAATTGCCTGACCCTTTCAGCGAGGCAATCAGACTGATATTGAAAGAGCAGCATAGTCTGACTGAACGCATAAGGAAGCTTGAGGAGTTGAAAGGCATAGAGGTTGTCCCGGGAGAGCTGGAAAGCAGGATAACAGAGATAGAGAAAGCATTTAGCAGCGGCGAAGGAATATAGAACAGAAGTGAGATGACTGAGCACACCCACGGCACACTTTCGTTAATAAGCACCAATCAGCGTCGTCTATTGGTTGCCCTCTCGATTACGGGGTTGATGACCATAGTCGAGCTGGCAGGGGGTCTGATAAGCAATAGCTTGGCCCTCATCGGCGATGCCGGTCATATGTTCACGGATACGCTGGCCCTCGGCTTGAGCCTTTTTGCGCTTAACCTGGCTAAGAGGCCGGCCAGCCAGACTAAGACGTATGGCTACTACAGGGCCGAGATCCTGGCCGCCTTGGTCAATGGGACTATATTGGTTCTGGTCAGCGCCTACATATTTTACGAGGCTTATCATCGCTTTGTTGAGCCGCCTGAAGTGCGGGGCGGCTTGATGCTCATTGTAGCGGCAATCGGCTTGGCGGCTAATGTTGTCGGTATCTCCGTACTACGCTCCGCAGGCAGCCGCAACCTGAATGTCAAGGGTGCGTTCTTGCACATGTGGAGTGACACCTTGTCCTCCCTGGGAGTGATTGCCGCTGGCGCAATCATTTTGCTGACAGGACGCACTATCGCTGACCCTATCATCAGCATCATCATTGGCCTACTGATTCTGAGGGGTGCGGGTGGGCTGGTTTGGGAGTCGATCAATATCCTTCTAGAAGCTGTTCCCAAACATCTTGACGTGAGCCGGATAAATGATGCGGTTCGAAAAATAAAAGGTGTAAGGGATATTCACGATGTGCACCTCTGGGCGATAACCTCCGGCATGTATGCCATGAGCTGCCATCTGCTGATCGAAGACCAGATGGTGAGCAATTGTACCCAAATTGTGGAGGAGGTCAACAAAACGCTGAGCCAGGGATTCGGCATCAGCCATTCCACTGTGCAACTGGAGTGCGAAGAGTGCGAAAACAGTCCGGTCTGCCACATAGGAGGGGAACATGAGATTTGAGACGGCGGCCATACATTCTGAAGGAGGGCCTTGCCCTGCAACCGGCGCTATTGTGACTCCAATATACCAGACTTCCACCTTTGTCTTCGAAGATATAGGCAAAACGAAGGGCTACGATTATTCCCGTACGGCGAATCCCACCAGAAAGGCGCTGGAGGATACCATCGCCGTACTTGAGGGCGGCAAAGCGGGCTCTGCCTTCGCCACCGGCATGGCTGCAGAGGCCACAGTCATGCATTTGCTCAAGCAGGGCGACCATGTGATTTCCCAGGAAGACCTTTATGGCGGGACATACAGACTGTTCGAGAATGTGATGAAGAGCTTCGGTTTGGAGTTCACCTTTGTTGGGATGGACGACAGGAATGAGATTGAGGCTGCGGTAAAGCCCAACACTCGAATGATGTGGATAGAGACGGTCTCCAATCCATTGTTGAATGTCGTAGATGTGGGAATGGTTGCAGCCATCGCTAAAAGACACGGTTTGCTGACAGTGGCGGATAACACTCTGCCCAGCCCTTATCTTTTAAAGCCAATCGAGTATGGCATCGACCTTGTGGTTCATTCTACCACCAAGTATCTCAATGGGCATTGCGATGTGGTGGGCGGCGCTGTCGTTGCCGCTACGGAGGAGCTGGCGGAGAGGGTTCGTTTTCTCTCGAATGCGATGGGTACATGTGCCTCTCCTTTCGATTGCTGGCTGGTGTTGAGAGGAATTAAGACGCTCCCGCTAAGGATGCGGCAGCACGATGAAAATGCGGCTGCAATAGCCAACTTTCTGGAAAAGCACCCCAAGGTTAAGAGGGTCTTTTACCCCGGGCTCAAATCACATCGGCATCACAAGCTGGCCCAAAAGCAGATGAAGGGCTATGGAGGAATGGTGTCATTCGAAATCGGTGGGGGTGCCAAGGCTGTCAAATCGTTTTTGAGAAATCTTCACATTTTCTCTCTGGCGGAATCGCTCGGCGGTGTGGATTCCCTTGCTGAGCACCCTGCCACGATGAGCCATGCTTCGATGCCCGAGGACTTCAGGAAAAAGGTGGGAATTAAGGAAGACCTGATCAGACTGTCTATCGGGTTGGAGAACATCGACGATTTGAAAGAGGATTTGGAACAGGCATTTAAACGTGCCTGAAGGGGTGAGAAGTGTCCTACGCTAGAGCCTTGCGATGTCGGAAATGTGGTAGAGAATACCATTTAGAGGCAATAAATTTATGTGATTTCTGCTTCAGCCCGCTCGAGGTGGTCTATGATTATAAAGCCATGTCGAGGGGGGTGAATAAGGATAAAATAGCCAGCGGCCCACCTAGCATGTGGCGTTATCGCAATTTATTACCAGTAGACGATGAAATAGTGGATCTAGGCTCAGGTTTCACTCCTCTGGTCAAAGCAGATAACCTGGGGCATGAGCTGGGTCTGGACCAACTATACATAAAGAATGACTGCCTCAATCCTACGCACTCCTTCAAGGATAGGGTAGTGTCGGTAGCTATCACTAAGGCCCGTGAGTTCGGTTTCTCCATTATAGCCTGTGCTTCGACCGGCAACCTGGCTGCCAGCGTGGCGGCACATGCCGCTAAGGCACACCTTAAGTCTTATGTTTTCATTCCCTCCGACATAGAGCAGAGCAAGATGATAAGCACGGCTATCTACAACCCCACTCTGGTGGCTGTTAAGGGGAGCTATGATGATGTCAACCGTCTCTGTAGCAGGTTGGTAGAAAAGTACAATTGGGGATTTATAAACATAAACCTTCGACCTTACTATGCCGAAGGGAGCAAGACTCTGGCACATGAGGTGGTGGAGCAGCTGGGCTGGCGTGCTCCCGACTGCGTCATCGCTCCTGCTGCTTCAGGATTACTTTTCACCCGGATATGGAAGGGGCTGGAGGAGCTGTCTATGCTGAGCCTGATAGGGCCTGTTAACACTCATATGTATCTCGCTCAAGCTGCTGGCTCCTCACCGATTGTGAATGCTTTTGAAGCAGGAACGCTGCACGTACATCCGGTGAAGCCAAATACTATCGCCAAGTCGATAGCTATCGGCAACCCGGCTGATGGTTACTATGCCCTCAAGGTAGTTAGGGAATCGGGAGGCGCTGCCTGCGCTGTCAGCGACGAGGAGATTATAGAGGGGATGAAGCTTCTGGCGCAGACTGAGGGCATCTTTGCTGAGACTGCGGGAGGCGTGGTGATAGGGGTGCTAAAGAAGCTGGCGGCTTCGGGAACGATCAAGAAAAGTGACTTAACGGTGGCTGCTATCACAGCCTCTGGGCTCAAAACGCAGGAAGCGGTGGCAGACGTGGTTCAGCCCTTCGTGATACAACCTACTCTTGAGTCTTTTGAAGAGGTACTCGGAGAACGAGCCCGAGCCTGAGGCTTATTGAGTGGTTCAAAAGATTAGTTAGACATGGCAAATATCAAATCTAATCATGCAAGGAGAATGAAATGGCTAAACGACGTGTGATGTTTACTTTTCCGCCGAAGCTGATCAAGGAGCCCATTATCTATAACCTGGGCCGCAAATTCAACGTGGTGACCAACATCCGGCGTGCCGATGTCTCCGAGAACAAGGGTTGGGTGGTATTGGAGCTTGAAGGAGATGAGCAGGAGATTGAAAAAGGGCTCGCCTGGGTGGCTGGAAAAGGGGTGAGGGTAGACCCGGTTGTAGGCGATGTCATGGAGGGCTGAAAGTGAGTGAATTGCCCGAGATCGGGAAAATCTCCCCCGAAATCTTCAATGAGCTGATATATCCGCGCCTGGGTGCCAGGAACAAGAGCGTGATAGTGGGCCCTCAGCATGGTGTAGATGTGGGGATAGTGGAGATTGGGGACAAGGCGGTGGCGCTGACCACAGACCCGGTGTTCATCGTCCCCGAATATGGCTGGGAGAGGGCAGCCTGGTTTGCCATCCATATCCTGGCCTCGGATGCTGTGACGAGCGGTCTGAAGCCAAAGTATTTGTCCGTAGACTTGAACCTTCCCATGGAGATGACCAAGGAGCAGCTCGAGATAGTCTGGGATGCCATGCACAGAGAATGCGTGAAGCTTGGCCTCGCTGTTGTTTGCGGCCATACAGCGAGGTACGAAAACTGCCATTATCCTATGGTGGGCGGAGCCACCGTGGTCTGCGTGGGTGAAAAGGATGAGTATGTTACGCCCAAGATGGCGAAGTCGGGAGACAAGATAATAATCACCAAAGGCCCGGCCATTGAGGCGACTGGCATCTTTGCTACTATGTTCCCCAAGCTCTTGGAAAAGGAGTTCGGTCCCGACTTCAGCATACGGGCGCAGGAAATTTTTTGGAAGATGTCGGTAGTGCAGGATGCGCTGACGGCGGTGAGTGTCGGCGTCAGGGATGATGGAGTTACCGCCATGCACGATGCTACAGAGTGCGGGATATGGGGCGGCCTCTATGAGACTGCTCAGGCAGCCAATCTGGGCGTTCGGGTTGAGAAAGAGCGCATCGTGGTCGAGGGCTGTGTCCCTGAGATATGTCGCTATTTCGGCATAGACCCTTACGCTTCCATAAGCGAAGGCACCTTAATTATCGCCTGCAAAGACCATAAGGCGGAGAAGGTAGTCAAGGCCCTGGCTCGGAAGGGAATCAAATCATCTATCGTCGGAGAACTGATAAATCCCAGACACGGGATGATTCTGGTAGAAAACGGAAAAGAGCGGAAGCTGAAGCACCCTGTGGTCGACCCGTTCTGGCAGGCTTTTTACAATGCGCTGAAGGGTACACCCACGTGATTTCATCAGGGAGATAAGATGGGCACGGAACATTTCAGTTGGCGAGAACATAGATGGCACGCTGCAAAAGTAGACTGGCGCAGGGCGAAGATGATTACCGCCGGAGTCGACGTCGGCGCGTCGGCTTCTAAGGCTGTCGTTATGGCTGACGGCGAGCTCCTGACCTACAGTATCATCTGGGGCAGTGCGGAGAACCGCGATAGTGGCCAGAAGGCTCTGGAGGTGGCGCTAAAGGGTATGGGGATGTCCCCGAAAGATATTCATTACATCGTGGGTACAGGTTGCGGAGAAGCCGATGTTTCTCAAGCGAAAAGAACGGTAAATGAGATCGCTTGTCACGTCAAAGGGGCGGATTATTGTTTTGGGCACTCGCAGAAAACGGTTCTGGCGTTGGGCGGCCGCGGTTGTGTTGTTATTCAGTGTAACCAGCAGGGGAAAGTAACAGCATTTCTAACTAATGCTTCGGAGCCGGCTTATTGCCGGGAGAATCCCTGCAATGCGTGTGGTGCAGCTCAGGGGCGCGGGATGGAAGTGGTAGCTGATTACCTGGGAATCCCGATCGAAGATATTGGCAGCATATCGCTCAAGGTTGCTGACAAACAGCTCAAGGAACGGCTTGCCCTGCCTCTGGACAAACGTGCTCGGGTGCAGGACAGGATACTGGAAGAAATAAACGAGGAACCGGTGACAGGCGGACATCTGCTGGACGGCGGCTCGCCACCCTTAGGCGGCGCCCTGAGTGTTGTCTGTGATGTCCTCGCTAAGTCTCAAGCTGCAGCGCTCCTGCACAACGGATGGTCTAAAGAGGAGGTTTTGGCCGTCCACAGCGCGGCTCTGGCTCACCAGGCAGCCATGCTGGTCAAGCGTCTGGGGATTGTGGGGGATTTTGTCGTTACAGGTGGCGTTGCTAAGAATGTCGGCGTGGTGCAAAGGCTGGACACGGAACTGGGGCTAAAATCTGTTATTCTGAAGCCTGACCCCCAGCTATCCGCTGCTCTGGGTGCAGCAGTTTTTGCCAATGATTTCGTGAAAAAGGCTGTTAGAGCTGTCTAAGTTATGGCTAGAATAATCGCAGTATGCAAGAGTAAAGAAAAGGGGACAAGGAAAGAAGACGTCGGGAAGGGACTCCTGAAGGAGGAGTTCGGGCTCGTGGGCGATGCCCATGCCGATTGCTGCACTCATCGACAGGTGAGCCTGCTGGCTATGGAAAGCATCAAAAAAATGCAGGGCCTGGGCTTCGATATTGGCCCCGGTGATTTTGCCGAGAACCTCACCACCGAGGGTATTAACCTGGTTGCATTGCCTGTGGGCACCCGTTTCTGTGTAGGGCAGCGAGTCACTCTGGAAGTAACCCAGATCGGTAAGCAGTGTCACAGCGGGTGTGCCATCTATAAGCTGATAGGTAAGTGTGTCATGCCCAAAGAGGGAGTATTCGCTAGAGTAGTGAAAGGCGGGGCGGTGAAGGCTGGAGACGAGTTAAAGATTTGCGAGATGTGATAAATTTTTAACCTTTTCTGCCTTCATTTTATGACTTCTCTATACCGGCGTTGTTATCATGATTAGCTAATAGTGGGGATACACGTGACTGAGAGGGGTGCGAATTGAAAGTGAGGGTGGATAGAGAGGCTTGTATAGGGGTGGGTAATTGTGTGGCCTTCGCACCTGCGGTCTTCCAGCTTGATAAGGAAAACAAAGCCGTAGTTATAGATGCCTCGTCTGTGGATTTTAATACTCTGCTGGAAGCTGCCAAAAGCTGTCCCGAGAATGCCATAATTATAGAGGACGATGAGGGGAACCAATTGTATCCCTAGCATCGTTTGTCAGGCTGCGGATAATATGTTAGATTTAGAAGACAACTGCTGAGGTGCAGATATGAGAAAAGTATATCTTGATAACGCTGCCACGACCCCTCTTCTCCCCGAGGTACGGGATGCGATGATGCCATTCCTGGGCGAGGTTTTCGGCAACCCCTCCTCACTCCACGATTGGGGCGATGTCGCTCGGCAGGCAGTCGATGCTGCTCGGGAACAGGTTGCTCAACTCATTGGCGCTAGTGCTGAGGAGATAATTTTCACCGGCAGCGGCACTGAAAGCAATAATTTCGCTGTCAAGGGGCTGGCGCTGGCTCAGCAAAGCAAAGGCAAGCACGTGGTGGTCTCGGTCATCGAGCATTTCTCTGTTCTCCACTCGGCAAGGACGCTGGAGAAATGGGGATTCGGGGTGACCGAGGTGCCGGTGGACAAGAATGGTTTGGTAAATCCCGATGACGTGCGTGAGAGTATCAGGAAAGATACCGTGCTGATCTCTGTGATGCATGCCAACGGCGAGGTGGGCACTATAGAGCCGATAAAGGAGATCGCCAGGATAGCAAAAGAGAATAAAATAGTCTTTCATACCGATGCCGTAGCTACCGCCGGCACTATACCTGTTGATGTCAAGGAATTGGGCGTCGATGCCTTGAGCCTGGCAGGAAATCAGTTCTATGGCCCCAAGGGGGTGGGCGCTCTTTGGGTGAGGCGGGGTGTGCGCATCATGCCTTTTCTCGATGGCGGTGTACAGGAAGGAGGTCGGCGCGCGGGCACGGAGAACGTTTCGGCAATCGTGGGGCTAGGCAAAGCTGCCGAGCTGGCGAAGGCTAATATGGCCGCGCGGATGAAGCAGCTTATCCCGCTCCGGGACCGTCTGCTTAAAGAGCTGCCGGCTAAGATTGAGCATGTAACAGTTACGGGGCATCCGCAGAACCGCCTGCCGGGGCATGCCAGCTACTGCGTGGAATTTATCGAAGGCGAGTCTATGCTCATGTTCTTGAACATGGAGGGTGTGGCTGTATCTAGCGGGTCGGCCTGCACCTCGAGGGCACTTAAAGCCTCCCACGTGCTTATAGCGATGGGTATATCTCACGAGCTGGCTCAGGGCTCTCTCCTGTGCACCTTCGGTCTGGATAATATCAATGAAGATGTGGACTATGTGCTGAACGTGCTGCCGCCCATAGTGGATAGACTGCGGCAGATGTCGCCGCTTTATTCCAAGTTCATCAAAGCAAGCAAAGGAGGCAAATGATATGCCTGTTTATAGCGAAAAGGTGATGGATCACTTCATGCACCCGCGTAACGTGGGTGAGATTGAGAACGCGGATGGCATCGGGGAAGAAGGCAACCCTGTATGTGGGGATATGATGACCTTCTACATCAAGGTCAAGGACAACCGTCTCGAGGACGTAAAGTTCAAGACCTTCGGCTGTGGGGCAGCCATCGCTGTGTCCAGCATGGTCAGCGAGATGGCTAAGGGCAAGACGCTTGACGAAGCACTGAAAATCACCCCGGCTTCCGTGGCCGAAGAACTTCAGGGACTGCCCAAGAACAAGTATCACTGCTCCAACCTGGGTGCTCAGGCTTTACATAAAGCCATTGAGGACTATCTGAGCAAACAGAAGGCGCAAGGAGAGAAGAAGGCATGAAGAAGCAGAAAGAGAAGAAGCACCAAGTATGCCCTTATTGCGACGAAGAGATAAAGTCGGCGAACTTACCTTACTGCACAACTTGTAAGGTGACCATATTCTACTGTCCCAGGTGCCATAAGCCCACGCCGAGCGATAAGAAGATATGCACCCACTGCGGGGCTGAGATTAAGTGCTGATATCACCGTGAGGAGGGATTCCAATGGCCGAGAAAGATAAATTGTCCATTGTGCTCTTCAGCGGCGAAATGGATAAGGCCCTGGCTGCTTTCATGCTCGCTACTACCGGCGCCAGCATGGGCATGGAGGTCAAAATATTCTTCACCTTCTGGGGGCTGAACGTTATCAAGAGGAATGAAGGCAGTATCAGAAGCAGGGGGCTGATGAGGAAGATGCTGAACATTATAAATCGGGGCGGCTCCAAGCGATTGAAGATATCCAAATTCCACATGTTCGGCCTGGGCACCTGGATGATTAAGCGGCTGATGAAGGACATAAATATGCTGTCCGTAGAGGAGTTCATCAAATTGTCCCATGAGATGGGAGTGAAGCTGATACCCTGCAGCACTTCGTGCGGGTTGATGGGCGTGGATCAAGATGCTTTTCGCCCGGAGGCGGAACCTTTAGCCGGAGCCGCCTACTTCCTGGCCGAAGCCAGCACGTCGAAGGTGACCCTCTTTATCTAGTCAGGTTTTCTCTCATCAAATCGAGGAGGGGATATGAAAGCGGATCAAAGCCTGGACTGCGTGGGGCTCTATTGTCCTATGCCTATTGTCAAGACTGCGGAGAAAATTAAAAAGCTGAAGGTGGGTGAGGTGCTGGAAGTGGTGGCTGATGACAAGGGGATAAAGCAGGACATGCCTGCCTGGGCAAAGGTTACTGGACACGAGTTTTTGGGGATGGAAGAGAAAGGCGGGGAAATAAAGGTCTATGTGAAGAAAACACATGACTGAGGAAATGTATTCCGGATAGTGAACAGCTATTGCTTAGCAAGAGGGGGGACGCGGTTACACTTACCGCGCCTCTTTCATTTATGGTTGTTTCTTCTGGGTTTAGCACTACCTATGTAATAGCTGCGTCTCGATTTCCACCATACTTCGATAAAGGCGATTAGAAAACAGACCACCACGATGCCTAAGAAAAGCAGTGCACAAGCTTGCCACGTCATCTTGATATCCTCACCACACCCTGCCTATTAACCCCATATGCAGAAGATCCACGGCCGTATCGTCTTTATGGAGAATATCGTATAGGACTGGTACTAATTTGTCAAGAACAATCTACTTGACTCATCTTCACTTTTGTCACAAAAATTTTTGGGAACTGGGGAGTTCTGGCAGCAGCTAACTCTTGACAAGAAGTACCAGTGAAGGTAGCCTTTGGGGCAGGTTATTGAAGTATGAAGACGCTGATACTGGGTATAGGCAATACCGCTCTCACCGATGATGGCGTTGGCTGCAAGGTGGCACAGCGACTTCAGAAAAGGTTGCGGGGGGAGACTGACATAAGTGTGAAGGAGACCGCTCTTTCAGGCCTAAGCCTTCTTGATGAGATCACTGGCTATGAACGGTTGATTATCATAGATGCTATCCAGACCCGCGGCGGCAAGCCAGGCGCTATTTATAAGCTGTCGCCCAGCGATTTCAAAACAGGGCGCATGGCTGTCATTCATGATCTGGGCCTGGTCAGTACATTGGAACTGGGGCGAAAGCTGGAGATGAAAATGCCACGCGAGGTAGTCATCTTCGCCATTGAGGCTAAAGACATGGCAACCTTCTCCGAGAAGCTGAGCCCCGAGTTAAGTAAAGCTGTCCCAAAGGCCGTTGAAGTGGTGCTGAAAGAAGTGAGCGGTGACGCTCGTGGTTCGCAATGATTGGCGCCAGATAAACGTAGGCACATCAGGCCGGTTTCCGTCTGGGATTCCCAGAAAACACCTGTTTACAAAATGTGATAACTTTTTAAGCTTTTCCGCCGCCATTTTATGACTTCTTTATTCGTATGCTGGTTTAATATAACCTGTATGTCCCCGTTTGAAACCAGGAGTATGTTTAGGTCTTTATTATCACGCTTGAGATTGCCATCGGCAATATGTGAGTGGGGGTGAACATGGCTGGAGGAACGGAGCCGGCAAAATCAGCACGCTTCCAAGGCGAAGCAGCCATCAGTGCAGAGGGCCTGCATAAGGCGTTTGGCAAAATCAAAGCGCTGGATGGTATAGATTTAGCAGTGCCGCCCGGCACGGTTACGGCGCTCCTTGGTCCCAATGGTGCAGGCAAGACCACCTTTGTCCGTATCCTCACTACCTTGCTGGCGCCAGACAAAGGAACTGCCAGTGTGGCGGGTTATGACGTTGTCCATAATCCCGCAGCGGTGCGCACTCTAATCGGACTCGCTGGTCAATATCCTGCAGTCGATGATAATCTCACTGGGCGTGAAAACCTGGAGATGGTAGGCCGGTTGTACCATATGGGTGGCTCTGAGGCACGTCGTCGCGCCGGAGAGCTACTGGAAGGTTTTGGCCTTTCCGAAGCTGCTAACAGGAGGGCGAAGACTTACTCAGGGGGAATGCGACGTCGCCTCGACCTTGCTGCCAGCCTGGTGGCTAGACCGCCAGTCCTGTTCCTCGATGAGCCGACCGCTGGCCTTGACCCCAGGAGCCGACTGGGACTCTGGGATGTCATCACTAGCCTGGTCAGAGGAGGCACGACAGTGTTGCTGACCACTCAATATCTTGAAGAGGCGGATCGTCTTGCCAACAATATAGCTGTACTCAATAACGGCAGAATTATCGAGCAGGGCTCAGCCCAGTATCTCAAAGAGTGTTGTGGTGGTGATGTTCTAGTGCAACTACGATTAGCAGACCATGCTCAAACGGCGCTCGCCGTGGAGTTGCTTAGTACTTTGGGTGATGGCAAGATTAAGAGCGTTGCCGAAACCGGTGATATCAGCATTCCAGTCGTGGGAGGGCCCTCGATTATGGCAGAGGTGGTGCGCAGGCTTGATGCTGGCGGTATAGCACTCGCCGAGCTTGCTATGAGACAGCCCACTCTAGATGATGTGTTTCTGGCACTGACAGGTCAGACTACTGAGGCGTCCACAGAAGACGTAGCCAAAACGACTGTTAGTAAGCGCGGCAGGCGCTTTGGGAGGAGAGCACCATGATTGATCATAGATCAGTAGCCCCTACTTACAGGCTCGCGTGGACTATTCCAGATACGCTGGTGATAGCGCGGCGGAACCTGCTCAGGTTAATCCGGCTTCCTCAGTTACTCGTCTGGTCAACTGTCCAGCCAGTGGTGTTGCTGCTGTTGTTCAACTATGTCTTCGGCGGCGCTATCAACGCCGGCGGACTCAAGTACATTCAATATCTGCTGCCCGGATTCCTGGTGCAAATAGTTGTCTTCGGGTCCTCTCAGACCAGCGTTGGTTTGGCTGAAGACCTGTCGCGCGGTATGATAGATCGCTTTCGCTCTCTGCCCATGGCGCGTCCCGCGGTGCTTGCTGGTCGCACTCTGGCCGATACATTGCGCTATACATTCCTGGTGCTGCTTATGATTGGCGTCGGCAGCATCATGGGGTTCAGATTTCATAACGGAGCCCCTTTCGCGGTTGCTGCTGCTATGCTATCTGTGCTGTTTGGCTTCGCTTTCACATGGATTTCTGCGTTCATCGGCATGTCGGTCAAGGACGTAGAGACGGCCCAAGTTGCAGGCTTCGTCTGGATCTTCCCTATAGTATTCGCCAGTTCAATGTTCGTGCCGGTGGAGACAATGCCAGGCTGGCTGCAAGCCTTCGCCAAAATAAACCCTGTTACCGTAACTGTGGATACAGTGAGAGCGCTGTCGTTGGGCGGTGAAATAATAACACCACTGTGGAAATGCATGGCCTGGATAGGCGGAATTCTCATAGTTTTCCTACCTTTGGCTGTGAGACGCTATCGGCGTATCCCATAAAAAGATGGAGGCAGCCACGAAGTGGCTGCCTCCATTCAACGTTTAACCTTTTATGGTAACTAATTTAGTCGGTATGAACCTCGTCCAGAACTTCTCCGGTATGGCTGACCAACTCTATGGACAGCGGCATCTGGCCTATGGCGTGGGTAGCGCAGGAAAGGCACGGGTCGTAGCAGCGTATGGCTACCTCTACGCGGTTGAGCATGCCCTCGGTCAGCTTGTCGGCCTTGACGTATTCTTTGGCTACCAGGTAGACGGCACGGTTCAACGCCAGATTGTTGTTCTGAGTGGCCACGATGATGTTGGCCTTCTTGATGGTGCCGGCGGAATCTACCCAGAAGTGATGGAACAAAGTCCCGCGCGGCGCTTCGAGAACGCCCACACCTTCCTCGTTGTACTTCGAAGAGGACGCTCTCAATTCAGTGCCGCAGATTTCGTCTTTCTGAAGCAGCTCTTTTACTCTCTCAGTAGCATAGAGGCCTTCGATAAGGCGTGCGTAATGGAAGAACAGCGAGCCTTCCACCATGCCGCCGTTGCCCATCTTCTTGAATTCCTTGAACTCTTTGTTCGCCAGCGGTGTCGTGATATTATCAGCTACGTTGACTCGGGCCAGCGGGCCAACGCGGTACATACCGCCGGGATAGCCCATCTTTTTATAGGTGGGAAACTTCATGTACGACCAGTCTTCCACCCGCTCCTCAATGATGGACAGGTAATCCTTGCCATCCACCTGGTCCTCAAGGACGATACCCTTGGCATCCAGCAGCCTCAGCTTGCCGTCATATAGCTGCAGGTTGCCTTTGTCGTCGACCAGGCCCAGATAGGCTGAGGGGAAGCTGGCGAAGTTTGCCATAAGGTCTTTGTTTTTGGATGCAATATCCTTGATAATACTCAGGCCCAACTGGTAGATAGCAATGGCCTCCCCGTTTTTACTCAGAAATTCATCTCTCGCCTTGGGCGAAAGCGCTGTATTCACACCGCCGGGGATGGCGAAGTTGGGGTGAACCCTCTTGGAACCCAGCGTCTCGATAATCGACTGTCCATAGGCCCTGCACCATACTGCCTTCTTGGCAAGCTCCGGATTTGCCCCGATGAGCCCAACGACGTTCCTGATGGCTGGGTCGGCATCCATGCCGAAGATGAAATCGGGACTGGCCAGATGGAAGAAGTGCAATGCGTGTGATTGCACATACTGCGCCATGTGAATGAGCTCTCGCAGAAGTTTGGCGGTGGGCGGCAGTTCCACCCCCAATATAGCATCCCCAGCCTTAGCGGACGCTAAGTGATGGCTAACGGGGCAGATGCCGCAGGCTCTTTGTGTGATTTGGGGCATCTCCCAGAAGACGCGGCCCTCGCAGAATTTCTCAAACCCGCGCATTTGAAGCACGTTGAGACGAGCCTTGGACACATTGCCTTTTTCATCCACCTCTATGGTTACCTTGCCATGGCCTTCTATGCGGGTAACTGGTTTTATCTCTATAGTCTTGCGTTCTCCAGCCATTTCAGTACCTCCTCAACTAGTCGAAGCGCATCATGTCGCTGGGCAACACCGGGATCCGTCCCTGAAGGAGTTCGCTCAGGGCATATTTGATATCACCGGCTCGAGGGGGGCATCCCGGAACGAAGCAGTCTACCTTGACTATGGCGTTCACAGGCAGTGCCTTGTCCAGAAGAGTGGGTATCTCCGGCGAAGAGGGTATCTTCCCGTCCTTCACGCTCTCGCACTCTATATAGGCACGCCGCAGCACTTCTTCCTTGGGGAAAGCATTGCGCATGGCGCAGATGCCGCCAAAGCAGGCGCAGTCGCCCAGCACAATGAGTATCTTGCACTTCGCCCGGAGTTCCTTGGCCTCCTCCTCTTGCTCGTCCATGCCTATAGCCCCGGTAATGAGTCCTACATCTACTTCGGGGAACTCCTTGATATCCGTTATCGGGCTTCTGGTGAATTCCACAGCCTGAGCTAAGTCGATGATGAATTCGTCAACGTCCAGCAAGGACATTTCGCAGCCAGCGCAGGCATCAAGCCAGGAAGTAGCCAGTTTCACCTTTGCCATAGCAGCAACCTCCATTTAAGCGGGCTATCTATTTATATTATATTCCCTTAGCTATTTTAGCGATAACCTCAACGTCATCCTTGATGCCTGAAGGCGGCTCCACCACCTTGTGGGAGTTGCCGACCTTACCATCAAGAGAGACGTACTTGCCTTTTCGTTCTGCCCAGATGGGTGAAGGAAGCACCACATCGGCGCAATCCGTCAGCGGAGAGCGGTAGCTTGCCTGCACCACCACGAACTCAGCCTGGTCGACTGGAGCAACCCAGTCGCCCATCTCAAACTTGTCATCGCTCATCAAGACATAAACCATACTGGGCTTGGCTTTGGCCATGCCGTTCTGGCTGGCTATGCCGAGTTCCCAGGCCCCGCGGCTGTTGCCCTTCGGCTTAAGTGAGATAACCTTCAAGCCATCATGGCTCGCCAGCTTGGCCAAGTCGAGCACGCGGGCGACGAGCTTGGGATTCTTCGCAGTGAATACCCCCTCGCCGTAAACGACCACCGGGTTCTTGGCGGTGCTAAGCATAGCCGCCGCCTTTTGGATTGTATCCTTGCCCAGGCCGGTGGCTTCCACAGCCTTGGCTACTGAGACAAATCTCATCGATTTCTCGGCGCTCTTGGTCTTCTTAGCTACCAGCCCTTCCAGGGCGCCCAGAAGTGCTTCTTCACTGCCAGCATTAGGACGCAGCCACACATCTGCGCGGAAACCGAAAGTGTTCGGACGGGAGTCTACGACTATGATGCTCGCCTTTTTCTGGGTTTTGGCTCGCAGTATGTAGCAGCCGGCTACGGGGTGGCTCTCCAAGGGATTCGAGCCAACCACTAGCACGCAGTCGGCATCCAGGATAGATTCCAGAGAGCTCTCTATCCGGAGGCCTTTACCGTTCTTGGAGAAAGCGCTGATGCCTTCGGCTATAGTCCTATAGCTGGAGCCGTCAAGCGTGTCGATGTAACTGGTGCCCACAGTATTGCGCATAAACCCGCTAAAGGCTTCCAGAGTTTCGCTGGGGCACAGGCTGGAGACGAGGCCAGCTATGCTGCTGGCTCCCTGGCGAGCCTTATAGTCCTTAATCTTGTCACTGATCAGTTTGGAGGCATCTTCCCAGGATGCCGGTTCGAGGTTTCCTTTTTTGTTTCGAATAAGCGGTGTGGTCACCCTCGGGGTCTCGTTATAGACCTGCTGGAAACGCCCCATAAGACAGAGCTGTCCTTTGAGTCCGGTGAGGTTAGCCCCATCGATACGCACTATGTTGTTATCCTTGACCAGGACATCGGTCTCGCAGCCGACCCCGCAAAGGCTGCAGGCGCTGCGGGTGATCTTTCCCTCGCTTGTTCTGCCCCTGTAGGCGCTGACCTTGCTGAAGATAGCGCCTGTGGGACAGGCCTGCAAACAGGCTCCGCAGGATATGCAGGATGACTGGCCCAGAGACTGGTTCAGGTCGGCCACTACAAGGGTACGCCAGCCGCGCCTGCTGAAGTCCAGTGTATGGTCGCCGACTACCTCGGCGCAGACACGCACGCAACGGCCGCAGAGTATGCAACGGTTATGGTCGATAACCAGGAAGTCATTCAAGGTGTCGGTAGGCAGGGCCGGGAATGTATATGGGTACCGCGCATGGTCCATCTGATAGCGGTACGCCTGTGACTGCAACTCGCAGTCTCCGCTCGCGGCGCAGAAGAAGCAGAAATGGTTGCGTTCTGTGAATATGAGCTCCAGGATGAGGCGGCGGTACTTTTCCAAGTTCGGAGTGTGTGTAGTAACCACCAGCCCATCCCGGGCGGGATAGGTGCAGGACGGGTTGATGCGCCGTTCTCCTTGTATCTCCACTACGCACAGGCGGCAGGCACCGATGGTGGATAGTCCCTCTAAGAAGCAAAGCGTGGGGACATAGATGTTATTGGCGCGGCACACTTCCAGGACAGTATCTCCCTCTTTCCCTTTTACCTGGTTGCCATTGATGGTCAGAGTAATCTCTTTTCTATCGCTCATCGGTCTACTCCTCCCCTCCTACTTCGAGGTCGCATCGCAGGCAGCGGGAGGCCTCCTCTCTGGCCTCGTTTGGCCTAAAAGCTAGCACAATCTCTTTGTAAGAAGATTTTCGCTCTTTAGATTCTATCTCAGAAGCTTGTATCCTTGCTCTCTCCTTGACCTCCTCTTCAGTAGGAGCAATCTGAGAGACCGCTATGGGTTCATAGCCATCCCTTTCGACGAACGGAGAGAGTGGTTTGCCCTGCAAATATCGCTTTATGGATGTGGCGGCTCTCTGTCCAGCGGCTACTGCCCAGATTACGGTTTTAGGCCCGGTAACTGCGTCGCCGCCGGCGAAAACGCCGGGCTTATCTGTGGCCAGGGTACGTGGGTCTGCTGTAATGGTACCGCCCTTAGCCACCTTGACGCCGTCTTTCATGAAGCTTGTGTCAGGCCGTTGTCCAATAGCCTCAATTACGGTGTCTACTGTCAAAGGATAAGTGTATTCCGGGCCGGACAGAGGGCTGGGGGTGCGACGGCCACTGGAATCGAATCCCTTCAATTCCATGCGAACGCATTCCAGTCCGGTTACCTTTCCGTTCTCGCTCAGCACCTTGGTCGGGGCGACGAGACAATCGATATGTATGCCTTCGTTCTCGGCTGCTTCTATCTCCTCATCGATGGCTGGCATATCCCTGCGCTCCCTGCGGTAAAGGATATGCACCTCCTCGGCGCCTTGCCTTACGGCTGACCGGGCGGCGTCTATAGCCGAGTTACCGCCGCCCACCACGGCCACCCTCTTACCGACCTTCGGTTTCTTGCCGAGGCTTAGTTCTCTGAGGAAGTCTATGGCATCGTAGACTCCCTCGACATTCTCGCCGGGGATGCCCATCTTGTCTCCCTTATGAGCGCCGCAGGAGATAAAGACAGCTTTGTAGCCTTCTTTGAACAGGCTGTCTACATCATTGACCCTGGTATTGAGCTTTAGCTCCACTCCTAACTTGAGGATACTGTCAATTTCAGCTTTAAGGACTTTCTTGGGCAAACGGTACTCAGGGATGGCCACTGCCATCATGCCGCCAGCCACAGGCAGGGCTTCGAAAACGGTTACGTTGTAGCCCTCTCGTGCTAGCTCATAAGCTGCGGTGAGCCCTGCTGGCCCGGCACCTATGATGGCTACGCGCTCCGGCTTTCTGGGCTTCATAGGAGGCACGAACTCGACGCCGTGCTCATAAGCATAATCGGCAGCCATGCGCTTCAGGTCTCTTATGGATATTGACTCATCAACCTGGGCGCGGCGGCACTTTACCTCGCAGGGGTGGTCGCAGACACGGCCCACCGACATCGGGAAGGGCAGCCGCTGCCTGATCAACTTGTAAGCTTCTGCGTATTTGCCTTCCTTGATCAGGGCTACATAGCCCGGGCAATCCAACTCCACAGGGCACGTATGCTGACAAGGAGCTCTGAACAGTGGCTGACACACTGCTGCGGGGCAGTGCTTATCAATAATATGTGCTTCATATTCATCGCGGAAATGCCGCAGGGTGCTGAGCACCGGGTTAGGAGCGGTCTGGCCCAGGCCGCACAGAGAGGCAGAGCCCACCATCTCGGCAAGCTCGCTCAGCACGGCAAGGTCTTCCATGCTGCCCTTGCCCTGGGTTATCTTGGTCAATATCTCCAACATCTTGGGGATGCCGGCGCGGCAGGGTGTGCACTTGCCGCAGGACTCGTCTCGAGTGAACTGCAGGAAGAACTTGGCCACGTCCACCATACAGTTGTTTTCATCCATTACAATGAGACCGCCTGAACCCATGATGGCACCCAGAGCGGTAACAGCCTCATAATCTACGGGTGTGTTTAAATGACCTATTGGTATGCAGCCGCCGGAGGGGCCGCCAATCTGGACGGCCTTGAATTTCTTGCCATCGGGTATGCCGCCGCCGATGTCGAACACAATCTGTCCCAGAGGTGTGCTCAGTGGCACTTCGATGAGCCCCGAATTGTTTACCTTGCCCACGAGGCAGAATGTCTTGGTGCCCTTGCACCTCTCAGAACCCGCGCTGGCAAACCAGGCAGCACCATTGTGAATAATTTGAGGCACGTTCGACCAGGTTTCTACGTTGTTCAGAGTTGTTGGCTTATCCAGCAGTCCCTTATTGGCAGGGAATGGGGGCCGCTGGCGGGGATTGCCTCGTTTGCCTTCGATAGATGCCAGCAAGGCTGTCTCCTCACCGCAAACGAAGGCACCAGCGCCAGGGAAGACAGACAGATCGAACTCAAAGTTAGTTCCCAGTATATTCTTGCCCAGGAGGCCCAACTGGCGAGCCTGCGCCAAGGCGTTGTTAAATGTCTGGATAGCTAAGGGGTACTCGGCGCGGATATATGCATAGCCGCGGCGCACGTTGCCGATGGCATAGGCACCGATTGCCATGCCCTCGATGATGGAGTGAGGATTGCCCTCCAGCACAGCACGGTTCATGTAAGCGCCGGGGTCGCCTTCGTCACCATTGCAGACGACGAACTTCTCATCGCCGACAGCCCTGCGCACGAAGCTCCACTTCGTGCCGGTAGGGAATCCCGCGCCACCTCGTCCCCTAAGGCCGGCCTTGGTTATCTCATCTATGACTTCCTGGGGCTGCATCTTAGTTACAGCTTTAGCCAGACCCTGGTAGCCGTCCCTCGCGATGTACTCCTCAATACTCTGGGGATCCATATCCTGATTATGCATAATCCGGATATTCTGCAATTTGAAGGTGGGCGACTCCAGGTCGAGCAGCCATTCCTTAACGACCTGGCCCTTAATGAGGTGCTGTTCCACTATGTTGGGCACTTGCTCGGGGGTAACCTCAGCGTAGATCACCCTGCCCATCTGGGGATGGACGACGGTAACTACCGGCTCACGCTCGCAAGGGCCAATACAGGCAGCCTCGGTGATAACCACGTTGGTCAGCTTGAGGGACTTTACCTCTTTGACAAAGGCGTCTTGAACAAACTTGGCCCCACCAGCTATGCCGCAGGTGCCCAGGTGGACCTTGACCTCAATTTTCTTAGCACGCTCGGCCAGTTTACTCTGAGCCGCCTCTCTGAATTTATTGAGATCATCGACTGATGATAGCCGCTTAGCCATATCTCCTCCTAAGCATAAGAGCTCAAGACCTCTTTCATCTTTGTAGGACTCATCCGGCGGTAGACTTTCTCTTCAATCGACACCACAGGAGCGAGTCCACAGCATCCCAGGCATCTGACCATCTCCAGTGAGAATATACCGTCCTTGGTTGTCTCGCCTGGCTCTATGCTCAATTCCTTCTGTAGAGTATTCAGAATTCTTTCGCCGCCGCGCACATAGCAGGATGTGCCCATGCACGTTGAGATGATGTGCTTGCCTCGGGGAACCATGGTGAAGAACGAGTAGAAGGTGGTCACACCATATACCGTGCTGAGTGGGATGTTCAGATCTCTGGAAATGGTCTGCAAGACGGGCAATGGTAAGTAGCCTATCAATGTTTGCGCCCTTTGTAACACAGGGATCAATGCCCCGGCTTGTCCCCGGTTTTCCTCGATTGCGGCTTGGACCTGGCGGAATATCTCGGCTGCAGTGCCTCGCCCTGCCGCTGTGGGGGCTATCTCTTTTGCCTTCGGTTTAGCCATATGAACCTCCCCTATTCTTGGGATATATATTAGAGCTCTGGGCTAGCATGGTGGTTTCCATTCAGCTCTTTAATAATGCGCTCAACGCATTTAGGGATCGCCCGCTTTACCTTGGGCGTAAATTCTTCGCCGAAGTTGCTGGTATCAGCTACCTCTATGGCATAGACAACTATTTGTTTGGGCATAGCTATGCCCAGTTTGCTGCCAAGCTCGAGTGCAGTAGCGAAATTGACATCGTGGGGCGAGGAAGCATGCCGCGTGTTATTGAAAGCATCCGGGGCGAGACGATAGATTTGGCCTACCGCCCCTTCCTTTGTCTGAATCGCATCAACGATAATAGCTTTATCGTAGCCAGCCAGCAGGTCTATCAAGCTCAGGCCTGACAGGCTGGTCTCCATTACTGCTACATCTTGTCGTTGGGCGAGTTTATCTTCTAGTTCTTGGGCAACGCGATTACCAACCCCGTCATCGCTGAGTATGGGGTTGCCCAGCCCCAATATAATTGTCTTCATTATTCCTTTCTTTATAATTAAGACAGACACCGGGCCGCTCTGGTCTCTCAAACAGCCCTATCCCAGGTTCTGGCTCAGTTTTTCTTTTATCTCTCCCTTGCTGTCGTAAATCACAATCTCCAACGGCATCTTGCCAGGCAGGGTGTGGGTGGCACAGGCGCTGCAAGGGTCATAGGCGCGGAATGCCATCTCAACCATGTTCAGCAATCCCTCGGTCGCTGTCTTGCCCTTGGTGATCAAAGCTTGGGCCGCCTTTTTGATTGACATGTGCATGGCCGGATAGTTGTGCGCTGTGGCCACAATCAGGTTAACTTTTGTGACCATGCCGTTCTTGTCTGTTTGGTAATGATGAATAAGTGTGCCGCGCGGGGCCTCGACAACGCCTACTCCCTCGTCTGGAGTGGCGGTAGGTATGGTGCGTACCTTGGGATCGGTGATCTCTTTATCCTGGCAAAGCTCCAGCAATCGTTCGGAAGCGTACATGAGCTCGACCAGCCTGGCCCAGTGGAATACCAGTGTAGCGTGAACAGGCTTGCCACCGAGCGTCTTGTACATCTTGTCATATTCGGCCTGGGCCAGTGGGGTCGCCATGCCGTCAGCCACATTGAGACGCGCCAGCGGGCTGACTCGATAAATGCCGCTGTCCTTCCCCTCGACGAATCCCTTCCAGCCGACCTTCTTCAGGAAGGGGAACTTGAGGTATGACCAGGGCTCTGTATGTTCTGCTACATAATCAAGGTATTGGGCAGGCTTGAACTTGACGACTTCCTTACCATCCGGGTCAACGACGCGGACATCTCCGTCGTAGAAGTTCACTTTGTTCTTGCTGTCCACCAAGCCCATGTAGTAGCTCTTCATGGTATATATGTTGCCGGTAATTATATTCAAGTAGTCTTTGTTAGCCAGAACCACATCGTTAAACAGCTTCAAGCTGAATTTGCTAAACTCGACGCATGATTTGGCCTTTGCCTCGAAGTCCTTCCGTTGCTCCTCCGTTATAGGTTTGCTCATGCCGCCCGGGATGCCTCCCACAGGGTGGGTTGCCTTGCCGGCAATGGAGGCCTGGATACTCTGGGCGTAGGCGCGGTGCTTTATCACCTCGCCGCCAATCTGCAGCCCAACCTTGGAGATGACTCCCAGGATATTTCTTTGAGCGGGGTCGCTGGTCGGCCCCATCACGAAGTCTGGAGCAGCCAGGGCATAGAAGTGAGCGATATGGGAGTGAATATAGTGTGCGCAGTAGAAAGCCTCTCTTAGCTTCTTCCCTGCCGGTGGAGGGTCTACATGGAACACAGCGTCTGTGGCCTTGCACGAGGCCATGTGATGTGCCCCCGGTCAGACACCGCAGATTCTAGGTACAATCCGCGGCATCTCCTCAACAGGCCTGCCCTCGCAGAACTTCTCGAAGCCGCGCAGTTCAGGTATCTGGAAGTAGGTATTGGCGACGCTACCATCTTCATTTAGGAAGATCTCAATCTTGCCATGACCTTCCAGCCTGGTTATCGGGTCAATGGTAACCTTTTTCATCTGTCCTCCCCTGTTGGCTCCCTCTATTTCCCTGGGACGCGCTTTCTCTTCAACATCGAGTTTGACATCCCGAACCTGTAAAAGGTTCCGGCGGGATCGGCAACCTCGTCTACCATTCTGGCGATATCTTTCTCATCCTTGGTTTCATAAATGGAGGCGATGGAGCTAATCAGTTTTGCCCCCTGGTCGGGAACCCCAGCCGGTGGCCCAAAGCAGCCGCGGCAGGGGATGTTGACCTTGACGCATAACGCGCCGCAGCCGCCCCTGGTGGCTGCGCCCATACAGAGCAGCCCTTGCTCCAGCAGGCAGCGCTCTGAATCGGGGATGATCTCGTGAGTCCGGTATATCTTCGAGATCATTTTCTTTTCTTTCTTTCGGTCGCACTCATCGCACAGAGACTTTTCTGAAGCTATGATTGCGCCGACGGGCGGTAAGCTGTTGGTGGCTAATGCGTTTACCACTTTCAAGATCAGGTCTACTGTTGGCGGGCAGCCGGGCACGAAGTACTCTACAGGCACTACCTGAGCCAAGGTTAGCACGTCCTCAAAAAGTTCCGGCAGAGTCAGCTCGCCTTCAGGTACGCTTACCTTTGTCTGCGGTAACGTCTTATTCGGGTTTTCATTCGAAGGGGCTTCTATGTAAGCTCTCTCCATTATTTCGGCGCGGGTGGTGAGATTGGCTAATGCTGGTATGCCGCCGAAACAGGCGCAAGAGCCGAAAGATACCAATACCTTGGACTTAGCGCGAAGCATTTTAGCTATATGCTCTTGCTCGGAGCTTCTAATACAGCCGTTGAACAAGCAGACATCGATAGATTTATCTGGCATAGCTTCGACATGGTGATATTTGAAGTCCAGCGCTATGGGCCAAAATACTATATCTACAAGATTGGCCACATCGAGTATCTTCTCATTGACATCGAGTACGGCAACATCGCAGCCGCCGCAGGCACCTGCCCAGTAGAGAGCCAGTTTAAGTTTAGCCATGCTTCCCTCCATCATTGCGGCTGAAAGGGCCCAGCGCTCTTACTTGCTCTGTAATATCGTTAACGATGGAGGCAAAACGCTCTCCCTCCGAGGCGGAAACCCAGTCCAGCCTCACCCTCTTGTCCTCAACGCCGAATTGAGCCAGCATCTTTTTAAGCAAGGGGATTCGCCTTGCTGCTTTCACATTACCTTCCAGGTAATGACACTCTCCGGGGTGTCAGCCGCATACCAGTACGCCATCGGCCCCCGATTGGAAGGCTTTGACTACGAAGGTGGGATCTACCCTGCCGCTGCACATTACCCTGACTACCCGCACATTGGGGGCATACTTCTTTCGTGAGGTGCCTGCCAGGTCGGCGCCAGCATAGGAGCACCAGTTGCACAGGAACCCCACAATCTTTGGCTCAAAACTCATATTAGCACCCCCTCTACTTGCGCTAAGATCTGTTCGGTGGTGAAATGCTTGCTTACTATGGCACCGCTGGGACAAGCAGCAGCGCAGGTGCCACAACCTTTGCATAAAGCCTCGTTAATGTAAGCAAGCTTCTTCACATCTTCAAACGTGATTGCCTTATATGGGCAGAGTTCCAGGCATGTCTTGCAGCCAGAACAAAGTTTTTCGTCGATGACCGAAATAGCAGCCTCGAGTTCGACCTTACCCTTGCTAATCATGGACAGCACACGTGCTGCCGCCGCTGATGCCTGAGCTACTGTGTCGGGGATGTCCTTCGGAGACTGGCAGCAGCCGGCGATAAAGACGCCATCAGTGGTAGTAGCCACCGGGTCTAGCTTGGGATGTTTCTCCAGTAAGAAGCCATCGGCGCTCCTGCTCAGTGAGAACATCTTGGCTACCGCCCCGGCATCGGCGCGTGGCTCAACGGCGGTGCTCAAGACAACCATGTCAACCGGGATGCGCCGTTTACGACCGACAAGGGTGTCTTCGCATAGCACAATGAGCTTGCCTTTCTCTTCCGGTTTCTCTGCCACATTGGTGACTTCACCGGCGCGTCCTCTGATGAAGTTGACGCCCTCTTCTTGAAGCCGATTATAGAACTCCTCGTAGCCTTTGCCGAAGCAGCGAAGGTCGATGTACATCTGGTAAATCTCGGCATCAGGTATCTTCTCCCTGATTATGTGGGAGAACTTCAGGGAATACATGCAGCAGACACGAGAGCAGTAAGCATGATGGTCCTTGTCGCGGCTGCCTATGCAGTGCAAGATTGCTACGCTCTTCGGTTGGGAGCCATCCTTGAGCTGTAGCTTGCCGCTGGTGGGCCCCGATGCGTTGCTCATTCTCTCGAACTGCAGCCCCGAATAAACGTTGTCATAACGCCCATAGCCGTACTGCGTCATACCTGACGGGTCGAGGGAATCGAAGCCAGTGGTGACTATGATGGAACCTACATCAACCTCGACAATTCTCTCTTTTTGTTCGAAGTTTATGGCCTTAGCCTCACAGAATTTCTCGCACGCGCGACACTTGCCTTTCAAGAAGAAGGTGCAGTGCTCCTTGTCTATTACGGGGATATTGGGCACCGCTTGGGGGAATGGTGTGTAGATGGCTTTCCTGATGCCCAGCCCTTCATCGAATTCATTGTTTGCCTTAGCAGGGCATTTGTCTCTGCAGACGCCGCAACCCGTGCATTTATCCTCTTCCACATAACGTGGATTCCTCTTGATCTTGACCTTGAAGTTGCCTACGTAGCCTGATACCTCCGCTACTTCGCTGTAAGTCATCATCTTTATGTTTTCGTGTGACCTCACCGAGGCCATCTTCGGTGTAAGTATTCAGGCTGAACAGTCGAGGGTAGGAAACGTCTTGTCGAGCTGGGCCATATGTCCGCCGATGGAAGGCTCTTTTTCCACCAGGTAAACCATGTGGCCCGAGTTAGCAATCTCGAGGGCTGCCTGGATACCGGCAATGCCGGCACCTACTACCAGGGTATTAGGATTAAGTGCAACCTCTTTAACCTCTAGGGGCTGGTGATACGATACCTTTTTCACTGCTGCGCTCACCAGCGCCTTGGCTTTCACTGTAGCTAGCGCTTTATCTTCAGTCACCCAGGCATCCTGCTCGCGGATGTTCGCCATCTCCATTAAATAGGGGTTCAAATCGACGCTAGCCAGCAGGCGCCTGAAGGTTAGCTCATGAAGACGCGGCGAACAAGACGCTATCACGATGCGATTTAGTTTTTGCTCCTTAATGTCCTTTTTGATGATATCCTGCCCGGGGTCTGAGCAAACGAACTTGTATTCCTTGGCTACCACTACACCCGGCAGGCCCTTGGCGAATTCGACTACTTGCGGAACATCAATCGTGCTGGCGATGTTTGCACCGCAGTCGCAGACATAGACGCCGATTCTTACATCCATTGTCTACTCTCCCTTCTGGGCTGTCGATGATTTTGCAAGCACTTTGTCAGGCGAGACAACACATTTCCCTAAACCCAGGGCCTTGTTATCAATGCCAAAGGCCAAACCCATAAGCTGGGTGAAAAACAGGACAGGGATTTTGAAATTAGTTTTGAATTTCTTGTTAACCTTGCCCTGATAGATATCCAGATTAACCTGGCACAGGGGGCAGACTGTGATAATGCATTCGGCTCCGTTGCTTGCAGCGTTCTCGAGGAGTTTGTAGGTCAGCTCCAGCGCTACATCCTCTTCGGGTATGACCAGGGAGCCGCCGCAGCAGCGCGCCTTGAGAGGGAAGGGTGTAGCTTTTGCCCCGAGACTCTCTATCAGACGTTCCATTGTTTGAGGATTTTCCGGGTGATCGAAGCCTGGTCCAGGTCGAACTACCTGGCAGCCATAGTAAGGCGCGACTTTCAGTTCACTCAAATTCCTCTTGACTTTTGATTTGATTGCGTCATATCCGACATCGTTCACGAAAATATCTAACATATGGCGTGTCTTCACTGTACCGTTATACTCGAGACCACCTGCTGCCAGCGCCTCGTTAACCTTGGCCTTCACCTTCGGGGATTCCTTGAGATGATGATTCACCCTGTCGAGCATGATGTAGCAGGAGCTACATGGTGTTACTACATCGAGCCCCTTCTTCTCAGCCAAGGACAAGTTCCGAGCTGCTAGACATAATGAGCCTAGTTCATCAACGGAGTTGTAAGGTGAAGACCCACAGCAGTTCCAGTCTTCAAGCTCGTGGAGTTCGACATCTAGAGCCTTAGCCACAGCCAGCGCTGACATACCATATGCTGTGGCAGTACCCTCTTCGCAGGAACAACCAGGGTAATAGGTGTAATATTTCATTATGCCCCTCCCAGTTCCTTAGCCTTGTCGAGGATTGCCTTAAGCTGCCGCTGAGCCTCGGGCTTTAATTTTCTGGCTTTTAAGGATATACGTCCATGCCTGATCATAGTGAACGCTGTGGGAATCATGCCCATGGCCTTGAAAGGGTTGGTCTTGAGGTAGTATCGCATCATAAGGCCCATCTCGGGCATGCCGCCAGTCCCGTAAACTAGGTTGCTAAAGGTTTGATACATGGCGGGCGTTTTGTTCTTTTTGGTGCTCAAGCCGTGGCGGCTAGCCAGGCACTCCAGGACGTGCATCAGATCTGTTGGCTTAATGTCCCTGGGGCAACGTACTGTGCAGAGGTAGCAGGAAGCACAGTACCACATGGAGTTGCTGGATAAGACCTCATCCCGCATGCCAGCCCTTGCCATCGCGAAAAGCTGCCTGGGTGCGTATTGCATCTTGTCAGCGTTGGGACAGGATCCGGTGCAAGTCCCGCATTGGATGCAAAGCCGTATCTCTTCGCCGCCGGGGATGCTGCAGATCTCATCTACAAAAGTGCTGCCGGTTTTCTCTTTGGGCTCCATCGCACACCCCCATTTTTTGTGATAGACTTACTGTTTATTTTATTAGGGCCAAAAAACAAATAAATAAGGGGCTATATCTGCCCCCTCCAAATAGTCCTCCCCGGACTGAGTGCTCTAATCAATCTCTTTTCCTCGTAAAAGTGTCGAATACCATTGTACTTTGGTTGCCGTTTTATTCTATCATATAATCCAGGGTAACGCACTTGCTCTTCTATTAGCCGCCTTATCTATTTTATCATATAATACGTGCACATGCACGTATCCTTTCTGTTCCTTTCCAACACCTCTGGGGCTTTTTTCACAGGATTCTGGAGCTTATTTCTCCTTTTTTATACCCATTTTTGCCCTGCGCTCTGGAGAACTGTTAATTGCGACATCGATGCCTTTGCCGCGCAGCTTCAGCTCAATAGGCTTGCCATCGCCATACATCCTGTAAACGCGGCAGACCTCGCAAATGCTTGTATCAGTCCCCGTGGCAACGTTGCCATTCATCTGGAGCTTGCTATACGTGCCCTCTATCTCCCAGCAAGGCAGAGAGGTGTACTTGCTTCCCGCGCACTCATCCCTTATCGCTGGGGGGCAGTGGCACATCTGCCAGCAAGGTGTTTTCCCTGCCCAGAAATCAGCACCGCCTCGCTTGGCGAGCCCTTCTTCTTTGCCACGAGATTCCTCCACTAAGCGCTTTAGTCTACCTTCCATCTTTTGAGACTCCTTTCTGGCTACCTTAGCTCAAAAAATACATAGGTAAATATTGCTGTCACATAGATACCAGATAATTGAACCAACGGGGATAAGAGATGATTTGACTAAACTAGTCAATTTCACCATACCCCCACTTTCAGATTAGCATCATATAGAGGAAGCAGGCTTCCGCAGTAGTGCTTGTTCCTTGTTGATGGGAAACAGGTATTTATGCCTAATAGAGTGGCCAGGAAATGAGTAAAAGTGCTTATATTGAGAGGGAGTGTGATATAATGACAAATAATGGCAGGCAGGAGGATGTTGCTTGGCTAAGATCAAGATCCTGATTGCAGATGATCATGCGGTGGTGCGTGAAGGCACTCGCCGTATTCTCGAGCAGGAGCCCGACATGGAAGTAGTCGGGGAGGCTGGGGATGGCGAGGAGGCAGTCAATCTGGCTGCCAGCCTGAAACCAGATGTTGCCATAATCGACATCGCCATGCCCAAACTGGATGGCATCGAAGCCACGAAGCGGATCAAGGCAACTTGGCCTTCTATAAACATTCTGATACTCAGCGCATATGACGATGACCAGTTTATCTTCAGCCTGCTGGAGGCTGGGGCTGCCGGATACCTATTGAAAAGTATTCGCAGCCGCGAGCTAATCGATGCTATTAGAGCAGTATACTCTGGAGAGTCTGTGCTTCATCCCTCAATTGCTCGCAAGGTACTTAATCGTTTTGTTTCAGCCTCTGGCAAGCCAGAAGGTCAGGAGCCATCAGGGATGCTCAGCGATCGTGAAATGGAGGTGCTAAAGCTGGCAGCCAAGGGCTTGAGTAACCAGGATATCGCTGAGAGACTCTGTCTCAGTATACGTACAGTTCAGGGCCACCTGGGACATATCTTCAACAAGCTGCAGGTTGGCTCACGGACTGAAGCAGTGGTGCGTGCTTTGAAAGAAGGTTGGGTTACCCTTGATGATGTCCGCTGATGATTGCCCCTTCGGGGCGTTCGTGGTGTGTAGGTGGTACGACGACTATCGTTAAGCTGGTTGCTCACTGTTATTCGTAGGCCTGGCTTTTGGCTTATCTTAGCCATACTCGTACTCATTACGATACCTCACTATAGTGAAACTATACAGCATCCGGCCTTCCTTACTCATACTTTGGAAAACCTTGGCCTGGATCGGCATGCATTTGAGAGGATACTCTATCTAATTCCAATTATCTTGGCAGGGTTCCTCTTCGGGCAAAGAGGGGCTATTGTTGTCTCGGTAGTTGCTCTTGCCTGCATGTTGCCTCGTGCTATCTTTATCTCGGAACATACTACAGACGCTATCTTCGAAACGGTAGGTGTCTTCGTTGTTGGCGCTGTGGTGGCTTTAGCTTTTGGCTCGCTACGGAAGGAACGAGGACGCCGCATTCAATTTTCTGTACTTAATGAGATTTCTGGGGTGGTATCCCAGTCCCTGGAGTTGGGCCAGGTATTGAGCAGCAGCATTGATAGCGTCATAAATCTAATGAAAGTTGACGCAGCTATGGTGTTTCTTTTGAATAAGGAGGACAGGGAGCTCGCTGTGGCTGCGCAACAGGGGCTGTCATCAGGATTTGTCCAAAGTATAAGCAGGATTAAGTTTGGGCAGGGCTTTAATGGCAGGGTAGCTGAGACCGGGGAGCCGCTGATTGTGGAGGATGTATCTCAAGATCCCAGCGTTACCAAGGTGGCAGTGGTTGCTGAAGGGATAAAGGCCCAGATTATAGTTCCCCTTAAATCTAAAGGAAAGGTTGTGGGTACTCTCTGTGCGGCTGTGCACAGTTCCCGGCGGTTTAGTCGGGATGAGGTAGAGTTGCTTACCGCCATAGGCAATCAGATTGGCGTTGCTATAGAGAATGCGCGTTTGTATGAACAGGAGAAAGAAGTAACCAAGCAGATGCGTGCATCTGAAGAAAGGCTTACTCGGCTTAATACAATCTCTGCTGTTCTGGCGGAGTCTCTGGAGTTGGAACAGGTTCTGCATAAGGCTATTGATATGGTTATGAAGATAATGGAGGTAGATGTGGGGCTGATATTCTCCCTGGATGAGGGGGATCAGGAACTGGTGCTCATGGCATATGAGGGAGTATCAGAAAAGTTCGCGGAATCGGTGAACAGGACTAAGGTTGGGGAGGGCTTTAACGGAAGAGTGGCCAAGACGGGCGAACCTTTGATCGTAAAGGATGTAGCCATAGACCCAGCGTCATACGTGCTGCAGATTAAGGAAATGAAGATAGAGAGCGAGGTCATCGTGCCCATGAGTTTCAGAGGCGGTGTTGTAGGTACCATCTGGGTAGCTCAACGTCGTCCACGAGATTTTCTCCCTGAGGATGTGAATCTGCTAACTGCCCTGGGGAGTCAAATAGCCCATTCTATCGCCAACGCGCGTCTCTATGAAGAGCAGCGTGAAGTGACTGAGCAATTGCGCGTATCGGAGGAGAGATATCGTGAGCTATTTGAAAACGCTAATGATGCCATCTGGGTTCACGATTTGGAAGGCAATATCATAGCTGCAAATAAGGCGAGCGAAAAACTCACGGGGTACACCGTGGAAGAGCTGTTGCAGACGAATAAACTGAATGTCAGCGCTTTTCTTTCGGACGAGGGCCTTATTATGGCTAAGGATATAAGGCGCAAATTGTTGAAAAACGAACCCGTGGTACAGCCCTATGAACAGCGTATATTCAGGAAGGATGGCACTGAAGCTACCCTGATGATTACCACAAACCTGGTGACAGAGGCCGGAAAGCCCGTTGCCTTCCAGCATATTGCCAGGGATGTGACAGAAGAAAAGCGGATGAGGGAGAATCTGCAATTCTACCTGCGACAGATTAACAGGGCACAAGAGGAGGAGAGAAAGCGCATTGCCCGTGAGCTTCATGACGATACTATCCAGTATATGGTTGCTCTCGCCCGTCAGTTGGATGACCTTGCTTCAAGCAGCAAAGGGCTCTCGGAGAAGGAGCGATTGCACGTGGAGAATCTGAGGCAGCAGATTAACAGCATAATGGAAGGCGTGCGGCGCTTGAGCCACGACCTCCGGCCTGCTACTCTAGACAGGCTGGGCCTGCTTCCGGCGCTGGAATGGCTGGCCTCCCAAGTACCATCGGGGATAAGTGTAGAAGTCAAGGCATGCGGAACGGAGCGGCGACTTCCTGCCGAGGTGGAGCTGGTATTGTTTCGCATTGCCCAAGAGGCGCTGAGCAACGTCCGACGGCATTCTCAGGCAACCAAGGCTGAGGTTAAAGTGGAGTTCGAGGACAAGCAAACAAGGATAACGGTCAGCGATAACGGTAAGGGGTTTGCTCTCCCCGAGGCAATGGGTGATCTTGTCAAAGAAGGCAGGCTGGGACTGGCCGGGATGCAGGAAAGGATTCAGTTATTGAACGGTAGCTTGAAAATTGAGTCGGAGCCTGGAAGGGGCACTACGGTAACGGTTGAGGCACCGATATAACTTATTCCAGAAAAAGAAATGAAAGCTACAGAAGAATGTTACCCTTGTCTCGCTAATCTGGTGCGTCAGGCTGCTGAGCTGGCTACCGATGACCCCGGGCTGAGGGTGGAGGCGATAGACCAGGGGCTGAAGCTCCTCGGTCGCGAGTTCTCTACCGATAAGACCTCCATAGCTGTTGCCACCCTGTTGCACCGTGTGGTGAGAGAGGTGACTGGAAATGTCGACCCTTACAGCAGGATGAAGGAGGCGGAAGTGGCTATGGCGAGGAGCCTGCGTCGAGGGTGGCAGACCAACCATGAGGGGAGTCTAAGGAACCGTATTGTATTGGCGGTTAGGGGAAACAATATAGATTTTTTCAAAGATATGAAGCAGATTAAGGAAGGCTTGCGCATGCCTGTTGAGTTTGCCATCGACAATACCCTAGAGTTAGAGGGAAGATTGGAGAATGCAAAAGGTATTCTATATCTGGCGGACAATGCCGGCGAAGTCTTTTTCGACCTGCCTCTTGTGGAGAGGCTGGAGGATTTCGCCCCCGTTACCTATGTGGTGAAAGATTCACCTGTCCAGAACGATATCACTCTCGATGACCTGGAGAGGTTTGGTCTGGCAGAGGAGTTATCCAGGGTAATCACCACTGGCACCGACACCCCGGGGGTCGATATGGATATGGCCTCCGAAGAATTCAAGGCAGAATTTGAGGCTGCTGACCTAGTGCTGGCGAAGGGTATGGGATACTGGGAAACTCTCTCGGAACTGCCTCCTCGGGGCAAAGTGTTTTATCTTCTCAAGGCTAAGTGCAAGCCGGTGGCCGATTCACTGGGTGTAGCTTTGAATAGCTATGTGGCCCTTCTACGGTGAAAAAACATGACAGGCGAGATGAGGCCGAAACTGAGGCGCTTACAAGTTGGCCGAGGCCAGCAGCACGGCCAGCAGGTGCTTGTCCTCTCCGACCCATGGGCGCTTAGCGATTGTGCTGTGGTCCTCCCGGCAAGCCTGGCGCCAGTCCTGGAGCTGTGTGACGGAACCCGCGATGTTGCCACTTTGAGGACGGTTCTGGAGCTGAGGACTGGATTACGAGTGGGGCCGGATTATTTGGAAAAGTTGTTCGCTGCCCTGGATAAGGCGCTCATGATGGACAATGAGCACTTTTGTCAGGTGTACGAGGAGGCTGTGAAGAAGTTCCGAGCTGCCCCGTCGCGTCCGCCCACCATGGCGGACAGGGTATATCCTTCCAATTCAGAGTTGTTGGAGCAGTTGCTAGGTGGGTACTTTAATGGCCTATTCCCGGACACGGAGAACATGGCTAGGGCTGATGATGTGCGCGGGCTGGTGAGTCCTCATATCGATTATCAGCGTGGAGGCATTGTCTACGCTGAAGTATGGCGGCGAGCGGCCCGGGCAGCGCAGGCTGCCGAGCTTGCCATTATTTTAGGCACCAACCACTTCAACGGTCAGAAGCTGGTTACTCTGACAAGGCGGAGCTATGCTACTCCCTGGGGGGTGCTGGCAACGGCCGCTGATGTGGTGGATGCTGTGGCTTCTGCTCTCGGCGAAGGAGAGGTATTTGCTGAGGAGTTTAATCATCGCAACGAGCACTCTGTGGAGGCGGCCGCTGTCTGGTTGCACTACCTGGTGAAGGATAAGCCCTGTGAGCTTGTGCCTGTACTCTGCGGCTCGTTCCAAAGGTTCATAGACGGTGATGGCAACCCGGGTGATGATGATAAGGTTGCTCGCTTTGTTGAGGCGGTGAGAAGTGCGGCTGCTAATAGGCGTACCCTTATTGTAGCTGCCGCTGACCTGGCTCACATTGGCCCGGCTTTTGGAGACCTTTACCCGATAAATCTCCTGGAGAAGGCCAGGCTTTCGTCAGCCGACAACGAGTTGATATCCGCCATTACTAGGGGGGATGCTGAGGGAATGTTCCAGCTAGTGAAGCAAGAGATGGATCGGAGAAGAATCTGCGGCCTGTCCTCAATATATCTAGCTCTGCGGCTCTTGGGGGAAGTCAGGGGCGATGTCACGGGCTATGCTCAGTGCCCTGCCGACGAGCAGGGGACCTCGTTCGTATCTATTTGCGGAATTGTCCTGACCTAGTCGAGTCATCCGTACCATGTCGAAAACAGCGAAGTTGATTTTAAATGAAGAATATCTCGGGTAATAAAGCCACGATTGAGATTCATCTGCAGCCCGGGGCCAAAAGAAATGAGATAGTTGGCTTCAGGGAGGGCGTTCTCTACGCGAAGGTGACAGCGCTGCCTCAGAAAGGCCAGGCCAACCGAGCGCTTGTAGAGCTCATGGCTCAGACGCTGGGGATACCCAAAAGCTCTGTTGACATAATTCGAGGTCAGTCCAGCCGAAGCAAGGTTATAGCTGTGCATGGCTTAACTGGTGAGGAAGTGAAGGAGATATTGGGCCGGGACTCGTCCTGTAAGGATTTCATACATTTGTTAAGAAACGAGTCTAGCTCTTAGCCTCTCTTGTCTGTGAAGGACTCTTAGCGTAAAATGAGTGCACTGATTCTAAAAGGCTTGACATCTCAGACGCGTAGGTTATCGGCTGTGAAATATGTTTATGTGCATGTAACTGAGGGTGAGGACATCGGTTTTGAAGGAAGGTCTTACAGAATAGCCGAGGGGCTGCTGGATTATCAGGGTAGGAAGGTTCTGTATCTAAATTCCGAGGCTTCAGGGGTTTCCTTCTGTGACCGTAGCTATGCGATGCATTTGGGAAGCATCAACGTGAAAGGCTATGTCGTGAGGTGGAGGTACGGTACCAATAAAAAAGGTGAGGCTCTATCTCAGATAGAGCCCATAACAGATGAGGGCGAGCAGCGCGAGATAAGCAAGCTTCTCAAAGCTAGGTATAATGTGTCTGCGGTCAGATTCGAATAGTGAATAGTCTGGCAGGAGAATGATGCAGTCTATAAACAGTTTTCTGAAATCAGCTCTTGATTGGATGCGCCACAAGGCAACAAAAAGCTTCATCTTAAAGCTACTCACAGTCGTAATAATAGTAATTCTTACCAGTTCTGTCGGCATCTACCTTATCGAGCGGCATGACCCTGCGCAGCCTGCGGATAAAGGTTTTTATTCCATAGGTGAGACCCTTTGGTGGATGGTGGTTGTCCTGACAAAAACACCCGGATATGTCGGCGTCTATCCTATTGCCCCGGCAGCACGCGTCCTTGCCCTTCTTCTAATAATCATAGGTATTAGCTTTATTCCTTTGATCACTGCAAAGATAGCTTCATACATGGTCACACGGCAGTTGAGGGAGGAAAGAGGATTGGAAAAGGTAAGAAATAAAGAGCATACCGTAATCTGTGGCTGGAATGAACACGTAGAGACGATACTGGAGGGCATCATTGCCAGACAAGAGCATCCTGAAGTAGTACTGGTGAACTCGTTGACCCCGGAGAAAATAAATCAGGTGTTGCTGAAATACAAGTCTATCAAGCCGAGGTTTGTGCATGGTGACTTCACCAGTGAAGCGATCCTGGAGCTTGCCAATGTAAGGCAGGCAGCGACGGTGATAATCCTGAGTGATACAGCGCAGGGTGACATCTCCGGTGCAGATGAGAGGGCGATATTAGGGACGTTGGCCGTGAGGACGATGAATCCCCGGGCCCGGGTATGTGTAGAGGTAACGGAGCCCAAGGCTGCGCCGCATGTGCGGCGGGCTGGGGCGAGAGAGGTAATAGTGCACGGGGAGTACGATCCATTTTTGATTACATCGGCGGCGATGGCAGAGGGGGTAGTGCTGGCAGTGAGGCGGTTGTTATCGTATTGCGATAAGAGTTGTCTGCAGCAGAGATTGATACCTGCCGAATTCATAGGGAAGAGATTTATTGACCTTGCCGCTCATTTCAGGGAGAGACAGAATGTCATGCTGGTGGGGTTGTTCTGCAAAGGCAGAGCGCTGTGTGCTGAGGATGTACTCAGCGGTGATTATTCGTTGATAGACGACTTTATAGAGCGGAAATTCAAAGAGGCGGGGAAGGAATATCTGGGTGCACAGCTCGAGATACCTCAGGCGAATCTTAATCCAGGTGACGATTACGTAATAAGGCAGAATGAAGTAGCTCTAGTGATAGGGAGCTAGGAGTATTTCGGCCCAAAACCATAAGGCATAGCTAAAATAAACAGTACAGGGGATGGCGATGGGAGTATTGATAGAGAAGATAATCAAGGCACCGTTATTCAAGGGGCTGACGAAAGAAGAGATGGAGAAAGTGCTGTCCGTGGCACATGAGATAAAGTGGGGTGAAGGTGACATCGTAATCACAGAGGGAGATATGGGGGAGACGATATACATCATATATTCCGGGTCGGTGAAGGTAAGCAAGAGGCTGACCTTGCCGCAGTTCTCTGACGAGAGAGGGCATAGTGAGAAGACATTGATAAAGATGGATGCGGCTGAGCCGATAGTGGTGGGGGAGGTAGCGATGCTGACGAAGGCCGAGCGGTCTGCGACGATAACGGCGACTAAGGAGTGTTTGGCGTTGGAGATATACGGGCCTGAGCTTGCCAAGCTGTGCGAGGCAGATACGAAGATAGGGTTCAAGATAATGGGTAATCTGGCGCAGCTATTAAGCGATCGGTTAAGGCAAGCCAACCATGATGTAGTAAGGTTAGCCACAGCGTTGAGCGTAGCCTTGAGCTAGGAGGCTAAAGCCTGTATGCGAAAGGTGGCATCATGATTTACTGGGTGCCTCTGTTACACTTCTATCAGCCGACTAACCAAGCCCACTGGGTGCTGAGGAAGATATGCGAGGAATCCTACCGGCCACTGGTGAAGCTATTTGAGGAGTTACCCAATGCCAAAGTTACGGTGAACATCAACGCTGCTCTCACTGAGTTGCTGGATGAGCATGGGATGTCGGATGTTATCGCCGGCCTGCGTGACCTGTGTGAAAAAGGGCGTTTGGAGTTCACAGGCTCGGCTAAATATCACGCTATTTTGCCTCTCATCGGGCAGGATGAGATGCTGAGGCAGATAGTGCTTAATAATCAGACCAACAAACAGTTCTTCGGCGACTGCTATTCGCCGCAGGGATTTTTCCCGCCCGAAATGGCCTACAGCCGTGATGTAGTGAAGCCGGTCCTGGAGACAGGGCACAAGTGGATCATTTTGAGCGGCGTGGCCTGTCCTCTAGACTGGCCTAATAATGTTGTCCATAGCGTTGTGGCGGGCAGGCAGAAGCTGGTGGCATTCTTCCGTGATGACATATTAAGCAATAAAGTATCGTTTCGCGACCTGGATGCCGCCGGTTTTCTCGAGCAGTTGAGGAAGCTACAGGGCGGTCAGAAGGATATCTATGTAATAACAGCTATGGATGCCGAGACCTTCGGACATCATATTAAAAACTGGGAGAAGCTGTTTTTGGGTGAGGTTTACGAGGCACTGGAGCCAATGGAGCCTATCGGCAAAGGCGGCAAGCAGTTGCAGCGTATGGTCGATACCCAGAAGGAGATATTCGGAGCGGCCGGTAAAAATGATAAGACGGATATTAAAGTAGTTACCATTAGCAAGCTCATGGAGATATTCCCACCCGGTCAATCTATCGAGCCGCGTGCATCATCATGGAGCACTACTCTAGACGATATAAAGGATGGCAATCCTTATCCTTTATGGAACGGTAAAGGCAATGCGCTGCATCAGTTGCAGTGGCAGCATCTCAAGATTGCTATGGACATGACTTACAAGGCAATGAAGGTGGCCACCACTGACGCCGTTAAGTTACATGCTGATTTGGCGAGGGGGTTGCTGGACAAAGCGTTGCAGAGCGACCAGTTCTGGTGGGCCAGCCGCAGGCCGATGTGGGACATCAACCTGATTCATCAAGGCCTGCTGCTGCAGCGAGAGGTGATACTCAACGCCTATAAGGCGATAAAGATAAGCGACCTGCCCGAGGACGAGAAGATGGAATATTACTATCGAGTTGTCGCAGGGCGTGACCTGAGGAGCAAGATCACAGACCAGCTTCTTCTCTATGGTTAGGTTTAGCTTGGGATTTTGCGTTTTAGGGGCATCCGCCTTTGGCGGATGCCCCTGCATTTTGTTACTCTGCGCGTAGCTGGAACCTATGTATCGTGAAATACTTGCGTGACTGGGTAAGCCACTGCAACTCTTCCTCTAGCAGCGACAGATGTCCTTCCTCTTCCTTACCCAGTGCCCGAAACATGTTTTTCCCCTTAAGGTCAGGCGTGCTATCCTCGGCATCTTTATAGAAGGCGATGGCATCTTGCTCGGATTCGATTCCCTGCCGCAGGGCGTCCATCTCACTGGCATCTGCAGTGATTGTGCCGGTGGCCTCTGAGATTGAGGGAAACTCTGTTTTATCTATAGGGTTGGTTACCCTCTTCCACTCCAGCCATTTGTTGTTGTCCAGCACGGATTTCAACTGCTGCCTCAGCTTGGCTAGATGTCTCAGTTCCTCCTTAGCCAGCCAGTCAAACATATTTTTGCCATTCCGGTCTCCGGTAGCCCTGGCTGCGTTCCGGTAGAACTTGTTGGCCCCTCTTTCCCTCTCTATGCCCAGCTCAAGGGCGTCTACAGCCTTCATGCGTCGCTTTTGCATCCCTTTCCTCCTTGATTGTAGTTGCCTGATTTATCAGGCAAGATGCCCAATAAATTGGGCATCTACACTATCTTTTGAACCTGGTATCTCCTCATGCTCAGTGAGTTAGTTACCACGCTGACTGAGCTGAAAGCCATGGCTGCGCCGGCGATTATGGGGTTGAGCAAAAAGCCGTAGAACGGGTAAAGCACTCCTGCAGCTATCGGTATGCTTATGACGTTGTAGAAAAAGGCCCAGAACAGGTTCTGCCTTATCTTACGCATAGTGTAGCAGCTAAGGTCTAATGTTCGCGCTACATCTCGGAGGTCATCCTTGACCAGCACTATGCCGCCGGACTCGATAGCTATGTCAGTCCCCGAGCCGATAGCAATGCCTACATCCGCCTGGACCAGGGCCGGAGCGTCATTGATGCCGTCACCCACCATAGCCACCCTCTCGCCCTGCTCCTGAAGCCTCTTTATCTCGTTGGCTTTGTCCTCGGGCAGCACCTCAGCCAGTACTCGCTCGATGCCGAGGCTGCGGGCTACGCTCTCCGCTGCGCGACGGTTATCTCCTGTAATCATGACTACCTGCTTACCCTGCCGCTTGAGCCACGCAACCGTCTCAGCAGCAGAAGGTTTAGCTGTGTCGGCAATCGCTATCATGCCCGTAACCTTCCCGTCTGTCCCCACGAGCACCACTGTTCTGCCTTCCCCTTCCAGTCGTGTTATGCCGCCTTCTATATCCTTGATATCTATCCCTTTATCGGCGAACAGTTTTCTGTTCCCCACCAGGATAGTGGTTTTATCGTATCTTGCCTCCACACCCTTGCCTGCGATGGCTGTGAAGCTATCTATCTCCGGGATGGATAATTTCCTCTCCTCGGCCTTGGCGACGATAGCCTCGCTGAGGTGGTGCTCCGAGCGCTTCTCAGCCGCCGCAGCCAGTCTGAGTATATCGTCGGCAGAATGGGGGTTGGACACCGGAATAATGTCGGTGACCTCGGGCTTACCCCTCGTCAGGGTGCCTGTTTTATCGAAGACCACCGTATCGACCTGGCAGGCTTTCTCCAGGGTAGCGGCGTCCCTGATGAGGATGCCGCTCTCCGCTCCTTTGCCTGTGCCCACTATCACCGCAGTGGGCGTGGCCAAGCCCAGGGCGCAGGGGCAGGCGATGATGATTACTGCAATGAATGCGGTGAGGCTGAATGATAATGCCGACCCCGATAGATACCAGGCGAGGAAGGTGACCAGGCCGATGCCCAAAACGGCAGGAACGAAATACGCGGATACTGTGTCTGCCAGCCTCTGCACCGGTGCCTTGCTGCCCTGAGCCTCCTCCACCAGCCTCACAATCTGGGACAGGGCAGTGTCGCTGCCTACCCTGGCAGCTTTGAACTTGAGCCAGCCGCTTTGGTTTATGGTGCCGCCTATCACCTCATCGCCGGCGTTTTTTTCCACGGGTATGCTCTCGCCGGTCAGTAGCGACTGGTCCACCGAAGAGCTTCCCTCCAGGACCATGCCGTCCACAGGTACATTGCCCCCAGGCTTCACAATGACTGTGTCGCCGACCATGACTTCATCGATAGGTACCTCCTGCTCCTTGCCATCTCTAACAACCAGCGCGGTCTTGGGCTGCAGTTCCAGCAGCTTGCGGATTGACTGTGAAGTCCTTCCCTTAGCCAGCGCCTCGAGCATTCTTCCCAGCATGATGAACACGATAAGCAGTCCTGCCACTTCGTAGTAGAGGTCGTGACTGGTGTAATTAGGCCTTCCTATCCAGATAAGGATCGATATTGCCAGGCTATAGAGATAAGCGGTGCCCGTGCCCAGCGCAACCAGCGTATCCATGCTGGCACGGTAGCTCTTGACCACGGCCCTGAGCCCTACGGTATAAAATTGGTAACCCGCGCCAATTATGGGTGTGGCGAGCAGCAACTGGAGCAGGGCCATGCTCCAGTCTGGTATGGAGGGCTCTGGCAGCCCTACGTGAGGGCCCATGGCGAAGTAGAGCAGAGGAGCGGCAAAAACCAGGGATACAGTGAACTTAATCCTCAGTATCCTTATCTCGCGCTGGCGCGCCTCTTTCTCGCGGTCTACCGTGGTTTCCTCCACAGGGGTATAGCCGGCGTCCTTAATCGCCTTTTTGATAATCTCTTTGGTAGTCAATGTCGGCTCGAAGACTATCTTCGCCCTTTCATTGAGGAAAAGCTGACTCGAGACTATTCCCTTGACCCCTTTGAGCGCCGCCTCGACAGTGCCCAGGCAGTGAGCGTTGTCCATGCCGATGACCTTGAGGTTAAGGTACTGAGCCTCTTCTTTGAGTACGCCGTACCCGGCCTCCCTTATCGTTTCCTCCAATTGTTGACGGCTTGCTTTGCTGGGGTCGTACTCCACATAAGCCTTCTCTGTGGCGAAATTGACCGCTACTTTAGAGACCCCTTCTACCTTATTCAGGGACTCTTCTATGGTGGCGGCGCAGGAGGCACAGTGCATCCCGATTATTTGTAAGGTGGCTTTCTCCTTCTGTGGCTCGTCGCCTTCCTGGGGAGGCTTTACTTCAGCGGATGGAGGTGCAATCAATCCCTTTTGGGCGAGGAATTTATCGCGGCATCCCGGGCTGCAAAAATAGTACTTTTTGCCCTCGAACTCTACGCTGAGAGCCGTCTTCTCATCCACTTCCATTCCGCATATCGGGTCTATTGCCATTGGTTTAGTCCTATCTACTTGGGCCGCTGTGATTTGACCATGAGCAACTGCTTGACATCGTTCAGGTCTTGCTCTGATTCAACTTTGATGAAGAGCCAGCGCCCTTCTGGATAGGGGTGGGCATCTTCGATAATCTTGTTTGCTTTCTTGCTGAGCCCTGAACTCAAAGCTTTCTCCGCCTGGGCTTGGCTGATAATAATCTGTGCGGTGAAGCTATCTTGACCAGGATACAGCGACAGCAAAGCCTTGCCCCCTTTGCGAAACCGAAATGCCCATCCGTAATTCTTGCCATAAAAGGCGGGATCGGTTTTCAGCCGATAGTTATCTCCGATAAGATTAATAAGATTTTCCCACAAAGGCCGCTTCGAGCCAATCGCAACGGCTATCTCCTCCCTTGTGGGCTGATGCAATTTGTCGGCGAATGTGCCTATTGGCATCTTGTCTCTCTAAAAGTCATCGGTGATTGAGGCGGCCACCGTAGTACCCCTCCGCCACCGCTCCCGCTATGAGTATTGTATTGCCGGCAAGGTAAAGCCAGTGCCACGGGCTCTCAGGTACATCCATGAAAGCATCGAACCGCGTTGTTCTCCACGCCACCAGTGCGACGCTTACTACCATTATGGCATAGGAAATGGCTATCTTGCGCTGGAAGATGAGAACACGGGCGCCCTTGTATTGGTTCTTCCAGGTGAACCAGCCGGTCAATATGGTTGGTATCATCAGAACTGTTGCGCCTATGAGTGCAACAGTCGTGGCAACCTCAAAACACCCGGACAGGTACGTGGGAAACAGATGTAGAATCTGAAAGCCGAAGGCAGCACCGAAAAGCGAAACCGGAAAGTGTGTGAATAACACATGCCAGTGCATCTTGTACCTTGCCGCGGCGTGCCCTGTTGATGTGGAATTGGCCATACGCTTCTCCCTCTAAGAGCTTATCTGGCTCGCCCTATTATTCGCATTTCGTGTCAAGCGAATTTATTCTCTTTGTGCTTCTGGGCGATAGTATTGGCCAGGTCATCCAGGGCCTTGAAATCGGCCTCTTTGGGGTGGCCCTTGCACAGCACCGGCGGCAATATTTCAACTTTCAGATTGGGCATCATGGCGCTAAGCATCTCAACTGTCCTGCCTCCCCAGCCATAGGAGCCGATGATTGAGGCGAACCTGAGTTTCGGCCTCAGCGCGTTTGCCAGGAAGACGGCGTGGGCTATATTAGGGTGCGGGCCGGCCAGGACAGTGGGAACACCGACCACAATCGTCGCCGCATCCACCAGCGACATTGCCAGCTTCCCCAGGTCGGTTGCCGTGAGGTCGAACTGCTTCACAGTAACCCCTCTTTCTGTCAAAGCTCCGACGAGGTGCCTGACCATCTTCTGGGTGCTTCCGTGCATTGAAATATAGGGCAATACTACAATGTTCTTGGGCTCATCGAAGACCCAGCTTCGATAGGCCTTTAAGATAAACTCCGGCTTGTTATGTACGGGACCGTGGCTGGGCGCAATGATATCGATGGGATAGCCCTTCAGTCTCTCCAAGTGCTTCTGGATATTCGACCAGAATGGCATCATGATTTCGGCAAAATATCGCTTGGCTGCCTCGTAGACCCGTCCTTCATCGGTTACATATAGCTCGTTTGTGGCGAGATGAGAGCCGAAGAGATCGCAGGGGAAAAGTATCTTATCCTCTCTCAGGTAAGTGAGCATCGTCTCGGGCCAGTGTACCCAGGGAGCATGGATGAATTCCAGAGTTCTATTTCCCAATGAGACAGTCTCTTTGTCGTTTACGGTGATGAATTTTCCTTCGGGAATCAGGAGCAGGTCAATTAGAAAATCTTTGCACCTGGGCGTGCAGACCAGCTTTGCTTCGGGGTATTTTTCTAAAATGTTGGGCAGGTTGCCGGAATGGTCCTGCTCGGCGTGATTCGCGATAACATAATCTATCTTCTTAACTCCGACTTCGTTCAAATGGCCTATCAACACTGCCGTCATGCTGGGGTCTACAGTGTCGATAAGAGCTGTTTTTTCGCTGCCTTTAATGAGATACGAGTTGTAGCTTGTCCCGTCGGGCAGTGGTATCAGCGAGTCGAAAAGCCGCCTGTCCCAGTCGATCGCTCCCACATAGAAGACTCCCTCAGCCAGTGTAACTTTACTCATTGATCTGCCTCCTCGGTTAGTTCATCGTAAATTCTGCTAGAGAGCCTCCCGAGGCCCTATTACCTCAGCCAGCAGCCCCATCCCCGCCTCGGGAGGCCCCACACACAATCTACACCCCTAACTCGGAGCGTGTTTTGATGAATGACAATAGGTTATCGCGCGCTATCATGCCCACGATGGTTTCGTTCTCCACCACCGGCAACTGGTTGATGTCTTCTGAAGTCAATAGTTGCAGTACATCCGAGAGGTCGTCGGATGGCCGCACCGACTTAAGTCTAGCTAAAGGCGTCATGGTCTCCTGCACGGTCTTGGTAAGCCGATGGTCGCGGGACACTCCTTTTACGTCATTTAGTGTTACCAGCCCTAACAAGTGGCTATTTTCCACCACCGGAAAACAGCGGCGGCCGGTGCCTAAGATATAATCGTGCACCAATTGCTCTATGGTGAGCCTGGGGGAGACTGCCGGACAATCCCGAGTCATCACTTCACTGACTTTATGGCCGCGAAGCATGTCTTGGAAAGCTACCTGCCGGTAGCTTCCGGCCGCTGCATTCTCCAGGAACCAGCCGATCAGAGCTATCCACAACCCATTGAACCAGTTGCCCCAGAAGATCCAGAAAATGCCGCCAAATATGAAGGCATAACCCATGCCTCTGCCGACAGTGGCGGCGATCCGGGTCGCGCTAACCAGATTTTTGCTGCGCCACCAGATGATAGAACGCAGCACACGTCCGCCGTCCAGGGGGAATCCGGGGATTAGATTAAATCCGGCGAGAACGGCGTTGATCCAGGCAAGCCAAAATGTTAGAGCTGTGGCGGGCTCGCTTACTCCTTCTGTAGCTACACGTATGCCCCAGAATATGCCTGCAATGACCAGGCTGCTCGCCGGGCCAGCCAGAGCCATACGGAACTCGACGCCAGGACTTTCCGGTTCCTTACTTATCTGCGATACACCACCGAAAACAAATAGCGTGATGGACTTGACAGGGATGCCTGCAGCCATGGCTACAACGCTGTGAGATAGTTCGTGGGCCAGCACTGAGGCAAAGAAAAGAAGGCTGGTCGCCAGGCCGATACCCCAGTAGGTAGCCTGATTCCAGTGAGGGTAGACGGTTGGAAAGTAGCCGGCTGCCAGTGCCCAGGTAACCAGCGCAAAGATGATAAACCAGGAATAATGCAGCTTTATCGATACGCCTAAGAAACTCCCTAGAGGTATTCCTCCCTTTAGCACTCAGTTGCTCCTTTGCGAATTGGAGATACTCAAGCAAAGTATACACTCGACAGGTTCTCTGTCAAGGCAGGGCTATAGCTGTGCCTCTCAGCACAGCTCTACGTCGCGATCAGAGTATATGGCATCGTCCCTGAGAATTCTTATCAAACGCACTGTCCTCATAGTCCCCCTGTTGAGAGCGTCAACAAAGACGGAAGATAGTCCCACCCCACTAAGCATGGCAAGGAAAGCGTTGTTTATTACTGGGCGCAGCCGCCTTGGTGCGCCGGCAGACACATTGTTTATCCAGGCGGTAGTCCTTATCGGTGGATCGAAGATCTCCGAAAAAGCAGGAAGAAGCTCCAGCAATGTCTTTGCGTGGCGCTGGCCTGCATCGCTGGTAACATGCAGCACACCCGGGTCTATAATGATGCGTTTGTTTGAGATGCCGGACTCATTGGCGGCTCCCACCAGAACTGCAGCGGCCTTCAATATATCTTCCGTGCTGTTCAGTGCTGTCGGGCTGGAAACAACAAGGATCACCTCTGCTTTATATCGTGCAATCAAGGGCAGAATGTCCTTAAGTTTTTCGCTATCGAGTGAGACGTAATTCACAATAGGGGGGCGCTTGCAGGCCTTGAGGCCGGCCTCCAGGGTGTCAACCTTGTTTGAACTCAGGCAGAGCTGGCAGTCCACTGCTCCCTGAACCGTCTCCACCGCGAACTTCATTATCTCAGGCTCATCGTATCGTTGCTGGAGGTTGATATCCAATACGTCAGCACCTGCTTCGATACAGTCACTTGCCAGTTCCTGCAGGAAATCAATACGTTCCTTTTTGACCCTGTCTGCTGCCTTCTGGCTGATGGATTCAGCAGGGCGCAGTTTAAGTGTCTTTGAGACCACTCTGTTCCTCGTCGTTATATTGCTGGCGATAGCGAGCATAAAATCCTCCTTATGTATAGGGAAAATCTATACCTATGTTAGCAATCCAGGTATCAAGAAGTCATAAAATGGGGGTAAAAAAGGTTAAAAAGTTATCACATATACGTAGGGGCGGGCGCTCTTGCTAGAATATAGCAAATACCAGCCAGAGAATTAAGAGAACAACTGCGATAATAAGTAACACATGAAGTATCCCGCCCAGAGTACGGCGAGTGATAAAACCCAGCCCCCATAAAGCGGCCAGTATAATAGCGATGATTAACAATAAAATGAGCACATCGACCTCCTATCATTGCTTATATCTAACGAACAGTGCATCTCAAGATTTCAGGCAAGAAAGACGCATGCTTATATTAACAATCTGGGTATCAAGAAGTCATAAAATGGAGATTAAAAAGGTTAAAAAGTTATCACATATGTTCGGCTATGGCTTCTCGGATGACGTTCAATATGATTCAAGATTGAGGGCTTAGGGGCTGGGGGTTGACCCCAGCCCCTATATCTTAGGTATGAAGCGTCATTGTAGTTAGACAGGCTGTAGTTGTGAGGTACAGTTCGGACAGCGGGTGGCCTTAATCGGTATCTTGGATACGCAGTAAGGGCAATCTTTTGTCGTGGGGGCTGCTGCCACCTTCGGCGCTTCCGCCCGGCGGCGCATGTTGTTGATCGCTCGGATGAGCAAGAAAATCACAAAGGCTATTATCAGGAAGGTGAATACAACGTTGATAAAGTTGCCATAGTTTTCCGTTACTGCGCCGGCTGCCTGGGCATCAGAGATAGTTAAGTAGGGTGGGGGAACAGTCTTTCCACTCTTTAAAAGCACGAAAAGGTTGGTAAAATCAACTTTCCCCAGAGCCAGGCTTATGGGAGGCATGATTATGTCTCTTACCAGCGATGTGACTATAGTGCCGAACGCTGCGCCGATTATGATGCCGACCGCCATGTCGACCACGTTGCCCCGCATAATGAACTCTTTGAAATCCTTTAGCATTTCCTCTCTCTCCTTTCTACCTGCTTTATTTTGGTAATTCGTGCTGCGCGACAACTACATGGACAGAGCTAGAGTAATCTTAAATCCGGCTTCGCCGCAATTATATCACGTAAGGTCAATACACTAGTAATCCGTCGGATGTCGAAGGGGGACTCGTAGCGTCTGCTACTACGCGAACTCTTTGAACAGCCTTTCTACCTGGGATGGGTCGATTTTTTGTCTCACCAGTGGGCCTTTTGTTAAGGCTGGGATTTGCTCCTCAAAGGTCGCTCTCGGCTTTCTGTAGATTATCCCTATTGGTATCCTGTCTCCCCACTCCTGGGCCTTCTCGAAAGCTGCCAGCTTGTTGGTCGGGTCGTAATTGGACTCGTCCAGCTTGTAAACCCTTTCTCGGTACCAGGCAAATGTGTTCTTATGATTGTAGGTAACACACGGCTGGAGTATATCAATGAGGGCGAAACCTCTGTGTTGGATTCCGCTCTTGATCAGACCTGCCAGGTGCTCCGTATCGCCGGCGAAGCCCCTGGCTACGAAACTGCCGTCAGCAGCTATGGCTATGGCTAAAGGATAAATTGGTGGTGAAGCTCCTTGGGGTGTAGTCTTGGTAACGAAGCCCGGGTCGCTGGTAGGAGATGCCTGCCCTTTGGTGAGCCCATAGACCTGGTTATTATGCACCAGGTAAGTGATATCGTGGTTGCGGCGTAGAGCATGCAGGAAATGGTTCCCGCCTTCGCCGTAGCCATCTCCATCGCCCCCCACGGCGATGACCACAAGCTCAGGGTTGACTATCTTGGCGGCGGTTGCCGCTGGCAGCGTTCTGCCGTGAAGTACATTCAGGACATTGCTCTTTGTGTAGTGGGGCAGCTTGCCCGCCTGGCCAATGCCTGAGACCATCAGCACTCTGTATGGTTCTATGTCCAGCTCCACCAGGGCGCGCTTCACTGCCACCAGGATGCCAAAATTGCCGCATCCCGGGCACCAGGCGGTAGTTCCACCTGCGTAGTCGGCCACTTTTACCATGGCTAGCGCACCTCCTGCTTGAGCTGCTGCAATATGTATGCCGGAGAGAGGGGACGGCCGTCAAATTTGAGTATCTTGCCTGTGACCTGGTACCCTGTCTCGGCGCGAAGCAGGTGGGCCAACTGCGCAGTGGCGTTGTTCTCAACTGCGATGATTCTCTTGGCTCCGTGCAAGGCTCTGGCCGTAGCCTCTGCAGGAAACGGCCAGATCTCGTTGAAATGGACCAGATTTACTGCCAGGCCATCATTCATCGCCAGGTCAACCGCTTCCTTGATAGCGCCGTAGGTGCTACCCCAGCCCAGCAAAGTTATCTCAGGTTGAGTCGTACCGTAGACCCTGGGCCTGGCGATTTCCTTCGTCAAGCCCTTCATCTTGCGCAGCCGTTTCAGCATCATGGCAGTCCTGGTTTCGGCGTCTTCGATCAAGTGCCCTTCTTCGTTGTGCTCATCCGAGTCTGTCACCACCAAGGCTCCCCCTTCGAGCGGGATGGCTCTAGGAGATATACCGGATTCTGTAATCCGGTGTCTTTTGTATTCTCCAATCTTGGCTAGCTCTTCCTTAGAAAGCAGAAGACCCCTGTCGATAGTCACCTTAGAAAGGTCAAATCTCTCGACTGTGGCATAGGAGCTTGCCAGATACTGGTCGGTTATCAAAATTACAGGTGTTTGGTACTTTTCGGCAAGGTTGAAAGCTTTGATAGTCAACCAGAAAGCATCCTCAACAGTAGCTGGAGCTAGCACTGCCCTGGGGAACTCTCCGTGCGCGGCGTGTATGGCAAACTCTAAATCGGCCTGCTCTGTCCTTGTAGGCAAGCCGATGGCTGGCCCGGCGCGTTGCCCCAGCACCACTACGATGGGCGTCTCAGTCATCCCCGCCAGGCCCAGCCCCTCGACCATGAGGCAGAATCCGCCTCCTGAAGTAGCTGTCATGGAGCGCACACCTGCGAACGAAGCGCCTATGACCATATTGACCGCTGCTATCTCGTCTTCAGGCTGCACCACAGCGATGTCGAAGTCTTTGGCTTTGCTTGCCAGATATTCCATGATGGGGGTGGTTGGGGTCATAGGATAGGCCGCCATAAACTTGCAGCCTGCAGCCAGTGCTCCCAAGGCTAAAGCTTCGTTGCCTGAGAGCAACATTCTCCTGCCATCGCCAATGGGGGTGAGCTTGTGATTAAAATCTCTCTTGAAATTTGCCTTGACATAATCGTAGCCTGCTGCAGCCGCAGCGACGTTGGCCTTTCCCACATCGCCAGCGCCAAAACGTTCCGATATGACGTTGCTCAATATTTGCTTATCATAACTCGCTAAACCTAGAGCTGCGCCCAGTGCCACTGTGTTCGTCATGAGCTTGTTTTTGGCGCTTTCTTGCGCCAGCCGCTCTAAGGGCACAGCGAAGAGGTTGCTATTTTTATCAACATTTTTGACCTTATCGGCATCGAAGATTATGATCCCCTGCTCTGCCAACTCCTTCTGGTGTAAATCTATGCTTTCCTTGTTAAGCGCTACCAGCATATCCACCCGCTCGGAAATGGCTCTTATTTCGTTTTCGTTTGCTCTGACGCGGAAAAAGCTATGTCCGCCTCTCACTCGCGATTCATAGTCTTCGTCGGTGAAGACGTGAAAGCCGCCCCTGGCAAGGACTTTACCCAGAACATGTCCTACAGCCTGAACTCCCTGCCCTGCCTCACCGCCGATCATGAAATTGATGTTCACCAGCTTTTTACCTTCCTGTGATTCTCAGCATCCGACTGTGGAGAGCCTTTCGCCTGCAGTTCCATCATCTTCATCCGTGGGTCTTGCATGGCTGAGGCGCTCTATAGTGCCGATTTTACCTGTTTCTATCTCTAACAGCTTTCTTTCGATAGGCCCTTCGAATTCAGTGCGCGGGGGTGGTCGGCGTCCGGTCAGAGCCTTCTGGAGACGTGCCTGGTTCTCCAGCTTGCTGATGAGGTTCTCCGCAGCCGCTTCCCAGGTGAAGTAAGCAGCAGTGCGTTGGGCCTCGCTTCTAATCCTGGCGCCCTCATCAGGGCACTCCCTGAGATACATGAGATAGCCCTCTATCTCCCTGGGGTCGGAGGTCTCCAGGACGAAGGCATTGTGGTACGGGATGGCGTAGTCCTCGCCGGTGCTGCCGGTGAAAGCAATGCCTCCAGCGGCCATGGTCTCCAGGCCGACTATGCCGAAGGGCTCATGCCCGCTGTTCGCCAGGACTGCGTCGGAAGCCCGGTAGATGATGCGCAGGAAGTCCTGGGGCAGGTGGAACTTGATATCTATAACGTCAGCCTGGCAGCTATCGTGCAGTGCCTGAAAATAGGAGTCCGGGCCCGCCTCTGGCTGGTCGCTGGTCCTGGCCTCGCATACACTCAATCCCAGTTCCTTGGCTCTTCCTAGCACCTCCAGCCCGTGGGGCTCGAGGCCTCCTCGGGCCAGGAGCACCGTTCTCAGGCCTCTTTGCTTCAACCTGGCTACGGACTCCACGGCCATGTGCCAGCGCTTATCGGGGTCCCAGCGAGCTACCTTTGTCAGAACCATGCCCCGCTCAATGGATAGACATTGTCTCAACTGCTGCACCTTGTCCCCATCCACGGGCTCCAGCAGACTCTTGGGGATGCCGTTGGGGATGACCAGAGGGTTCAAGCCCATGCCCCACATGATGTGCTTCATGTAGCGGCTCACCGTGGTGATAGTAGTGGTATAGTTCAGTCGGGCCCAGTCGATGCGGTTGAAAGACATAGTGTTGTTAGCGTTCCAGAATAATATCGCCTTGTCCCTCAGGCCGCGCTGACGGAGGAGGTCGCTGATGCGGCACATCGCCTCGGTAGTCTGCCACTCCTCGCCCAGTATAGCCACCAGCTTGCCCTGGGATATGGCCGGCGCTACGACATGTTCCACCACATAGTCCGGCAGGGACTGGTTGAAGTCGTTGAGCTTGCCCTCCTCACCATCGTAGACGCCCTTGGGGTGATACTGGCTTATCCACTGACACCAGCGGTGCAGGACCAGCCTGCCATCCTGAGATACTTCCTCCCCGGGAAATTTAGGGTCGCCTATGAAAAAGACATGGACGGGGAAGCCCATGTCTGCTAAAGTCTCAGATAAATTCGCTACCCTGACGCCCAACCCGCCGGCCAGGGAGTACGGGTCCCGGCCTTCAAAGGAGACTATTACGAACACCGTGTTCTTGGTCGTGATGCCTCGCGCTTTCATCTCGATTCTCCCGTTGGTTAAAAAAGCTGGATGAATTGCTAAACGCCATGGCAGGTGCTTTGAAACAGCTTTAAGGATAATTACTCCTGGATTTCACATACGTGCCACCTGGTTTAGCAACAACATGAATGGCAAAAGCCAAAACAGTCATAGAACTGTAAGTCTCAGCCGCAGCACTGCATCTGACCACCTCCCCTCTCACCTGTCTACTAGGTTGGTTATCCTGATCGGCTTCACAATATGCGCCCGACTAGCTAACTTCTACTACAAGTTAAGCTGTGCGCTCTCTTAGTGCATCGATTATCGCTTTGTTGAATCTCGGCAAGTCGCTCGGCTTGCGCGAGGTGATGAGTTTTCCATCCTGAACCACCGGCTCGTCAACCCAGTTTGCGCCGGCGTTCTTCAAATCTATCGCTACCGAAGGCCAGGATGTAACACGGCGTCCTCTAACAACATTGGCTGAGATAAGCATCTGTGGCCCGTGGCAAACAGCCGCCACGACCTTGCCCGAGTCAAATGCCTTCTTTACCAAATCTATCATGGGCTGGTGCAGGCGCATTTTGTCAGGAGCATAACCGCCGGGGATGATGATGGCATCGAAGTCCTGAATGTTGACCTTGTCGGCAGTGGTATCTGCCTTGATTTTTGCCTTGCCTCTCTTCCCCCGATAGGTTTCATGGGAGCCGCTGCCCACGATAGTCACACTCGCGCCGGCGTCTTTCATCGCCCGCAGAGGTTCCATAAGTTCGGAATCTTCAAAATCTTCTTCAGCCAGAATAGCGATACGTTTCCCTTGAAGCATTTCCCCGGGCTCCTGAGTAATTCAGATTTACTGGATAAGGCCAGTGTTAGTAAAATCAAGTGTGGATTGGCAGGAGACGCACATTTTCTATCATGCTTTCCACTGAACTGAGAGCGTTAATGGTAAGATCAGCCAGCTTCTGCCTTTCAGATGCTTCGACCACCACGATTACATCCGGCGGACCCTCCAGGGGGTCTGCCATCAATACGCCAGGCTTGCGCCTCAGAGCCTGAGCTACCTGCTCAGGATCGCCTTTTGCTAACTTTAGCAATACATAAGCCCTGGCGCCGGTGCTTGTTGCCTTCTTTTCACTGAGGGCTGTAATTGTGCTCATCGTATACTCGCCTTATATATGATGGTCGAATCTCACCCTGGTTTTAATTGATGCATTTCCACGCCAGCCATGATAGCGAGCAGGTTATGAAGAAGTTATAAAATGAGGACAAAAAAGGTTAAATAGTTATCACATTTTTGGGGTGCTGTTGTCACCTGGGACTTGGAATGTGATTTGAGGCTGGTGTGAAAGGTGTTCGTTGATTCTGTTCACACGGGATTTCTGTTCATGATATAGCCCGCTTTAGGGATCGTGGAAATCAGTTGAGGTTCGTCAGGATTCTTTTCCAGCTTTGCTCTCAGCCGACTGATCCACGTTCTGAGGAGTTGAACATCGTCGCGGTACTCAGGTCCCCATACTAAGGAGAGGAGTTCCTCATAAGGCATGAGACGTCCCATATTGTTGGCGAGTTCACTTAGCAAGAGCCACTCAATGCGAGTCAGGTACTTTTCCTCGTTGCCGAGTGTAACTCTACGCGCTTTGAAGTCTACGTTCAAATCACCCAAAGAAAGCAAATCTTTAGTCTTGTGTCTTTCGCTAGGTTTAATCCTACGCTTCACCGCCTCTATTCTAGCTATCAGTTCGTCTGGGTTAAATGGCTTCGGCAAATAATCATCTGCCCCTAGGCCAAGGCCTTTGATCTTATCTATGTCAGCCCCTTTCGCGCTAAGTATGATAACCGGAGTTGACGAAAAGCTGCGCAGCCTTTTGAGCGTTTCAAAGCCGTCCATTTTAGGCATGAGGATGTCAAGCAATATCAGGTCGGGTTCTTGAGCCTGCGCCTGCTCCAAAGCTTCGATGCCGTCACAAGCTGTTAATACTTCGTAACCAGTAGCTTTAAGTTTGGAATTGAGGAAATTAAGGATGCGTTTTTCATCGTCTACTACCAGTATGCGAAATTGCTTCATAATAGTTTCTCCGATGGGCCGTTACAGTTCCCAATAATACCGCTATCTTTGACGAATGTCAAAGGTTTATGCCCCGTTTCTCAGGGCTTGACGGCTAAATACAGTGAGCTTATCATCCGTGCTAGATGTGTTCTGTGTGAATGTTGGCGAAAAGGTATATTGATTTGCAGAACGATGGCAAGGCTCAGGTTATAAAACTCTCCTTCATCTTCTCGAAATTGAGCGGCGATGAACTCGTTGAGTTGGCTAATCTTGCCATGGAGCGCAGCTTCGCAGCGGGCGAATTCATCTTTTGGGAGGGGGATGCCCCCGATTGGTTCTACATTGTCGCTGAAGGGCAGGTAAAGGCCCTGAAACATTCCTCATCGGGCAAAGAGTTTATCATAGCCTTCTTCGGCCCCGGCGAGATGTTCGGTGAAATCGCCGTTTTCGAGAACAAGCCCTATCCAGCCTCGGCCCAGGCCGTAACTGATACCAGAGTTTTAGCAATCATGCGAGAGGACTTCCTGTCTTTCCTCGCCGGCCATCCTCAGGTAGCTCTGCAGACTATCAATATCCTAGGAGGACGGCTCAGGGAGGCTCAGAGCCGCCTCAGGGACTTTGCAGGTGAGAGGGTGGAACAGCGTCTGGCCCGGACACTGCTCATGCTTTCCTCAAAGCTTGGCCCTACGCTCCCTTTCACTCGCCAGGAGATCGCTGATATGGCGGGGACGACTACTGAGACAGCGATCAGGTTCATGAGCCGCCTCAAGGACGGGGGCATCATCCGCTCCGTTCGCGGCAAGACCATCCTCCTCGATGAAACAAAGCTTAGATTATTGAGCGAAGGCCCGCCCCGGGTTTAGTCCTCTGGCAAAATCTCCTCCTCTATATGATTTAAATCATAGTATGTCTTCTTCCATGGCTTTATTATGGTATCGAAAGGCGAGAGATATCGACGGTGTCGGTAGAGGAGATGTGAGATGACGGTCAGATGTCCTGGGCAAGACTTCAGATGGCTGAGAGTGGAACTCTACAAATGCCCGAATTGCGGCGCCGAGGAGGAGATATTCTCCAATGAAACCAGGGTGAAGTGCCACGAGTGCGGCGAGTGGATTTACAAGGAGAAATTGCCCTCCTGTATAGACTGGTGTGCCTCAGCGCGCCAGTGTCTGGGTGAGGAGAGATGGAAGCAGGTGAAGGGCTGCGAGCAATCCGAGAAGTAAGGAGGCAAGCTCATGGCTAGCTCAATAGGTGAGTCTCAGGGTGACGTTGGCAGGGCGCTGGAGGAGGAAATGCGCGCCTCTCTGGTGAATGGCAAGCTTCCCTGTGCCGTAGCATTCAAGATAGCCAGGAAGCTCAAAGTCACTCCCAGGCAGATCGGCGATGCCGCTAACAGGCTGAATATCAAGATTTCGAGTTGCCAGCTTGGCTGTTTCCCATGAAGGTCTGATCTAACGAGGTAGACAAGGGGCTTAAGCCCCTTGTCTGAAGGGGGTGCGAAATGACGACAAGGATTCTGAGAAAGGTAGTCAAAATAGACGAAGATAAATGCAACGGCTGTGGCGCTTGCGTGCCGGCCTGCGCTGAGGGCGCGCTTCAGATTATTGATGGCAAGGCAAGACTTGTCAGCGATAAATATTGCGATGGACTGGGTGCTTGCCTCGGCGAATGTCCTCAGGGGGCTATCACCATCGAAGAAAGGGAAGCGGAAGGGTTCAGCGAAGAGGAAGCGAACCACCATATGCACGAAAAAGAGTTTACCAAAGAGCGCACTAAAGATGAGCTTCCCTGTGGCTGCTCGGGGGCTGCAGTTACCCAGTTCGCCAGGCATGAGACAGCCGAGGTTGCCCTGGAGCAGGCGGTATGCTATCACTCGATGCTGCGGCATTGGCCGGTGCAGCTTACCCTGGTGCCGCCGGCAGCGCCATTTCTTCAGGGAGCTGACCTGGTACTGGCTGCGGACTGTGTCCCCTTCGCCTATGCCGGTTTTCATCATGACTTTCTCAAGAATCGTGCCCTGTTGGTGGCCTGCCCCAAGCTGGACGACTTCCAGGCTCATCTGAGCAAGCTGGCCGAAATCCTGCGCCGTTCGGATGTGAAAAGCCTGACGGTGGTGCATATGGAGGTGCCTTGCTGCTCAGGCTTGACGTATATGGCGAAGCAGGCCTTACGCTTGAGCGGCAAGGATATCCCGCTTAAGGAGGTGACAATCGGAATTAAGGGCGACAGGAAGGCTTAAAGCCGGCCCCCCCCCAAATGTCACAACTTTTTAAGCTTTTGCCAGCTCACTTTATGATTTCTTAACCTCTATTCTGCTATGATGGCTCGCGGGGGTAAGCCAACATGCTAAGCGTGAAACGAGTATATGAAAGCAAAGAAGCTGCTGATGGCGTAAGGATACTCGTCGACAGGCTATGGCCTCGAGGTCTGCGCTCGGCAGAGGCTGGCATCGATGAATGGATAAAGGACGCTGCCCCCAGCGATGAGCTGCGCAAATGGTTTGCCCACGACCCGGAGAAGTGGCCTGAGTTCAAGCGGAAATATATTCAAGAGTTAGCTGCTCCAGAGAAGGCGGCGCTTCTGAAGCGTATTGCTAAATTGGCTGCGAGTGGGAATGTTACTCTTGTCTATGCGGCTAAAGATACTGAGCACAACAACGCCCGTGTTCTCGAAGAGCTCATAGCTAAGGTTATGAAAGACTCATGAAGGGGCAGACGTAATGTACGATAGGATCCTTGTTCCATTGGATGGTTCCGAGCTAGCCGAGTCTGTCCTCCCGCATGTTGAGACGATTGCCAGGGGCTGCAGTGCGGTGGAGATTGTTCTGCTTCGTGTTTGTGACGCGCCGAGCATTCTTGCTGACTATCCCGAGGGCAACAGCAGGAACTGGGAGAAACACGTGGAGCGGATGACGGCCAATGCACAGCAGCAGTGCAATATCTATCTGGGAGATGTAGAGAAACAATTGAGGGATAAGGGGTTCAATGTCAAGACGGCGTCCGTCCTCGGCAAGCCTGCTGAGGAGATTGTCGACTATGCGTCTAAGAACGGGGTTGACCTTATCATTATGGCCAGCCATGGCCGTGCAGGGGTCAGCAGATGGGCTTATGGAAGTGAGGCTGACAAGGTCTTGCGCTCAAGCTGTGTGCCAGTGTTATTGGTCAAAGTCCCAGGATGCGTAACCGGGTTTTAACCACAACACAATGTCATTGTGAGGAGTAGGAGCACAGTAGGGCGGGTTTCAAACCCGCCCTACAATGGTTTAGATATATGGCTCTGTGACTTTTTCCTTTTGTTCCTCTTTCTTCTTGGCCAGCCTCTGCTCTTTGAGCACCTTCTTGGTGTGAGCTATCTCCTCCGGAGTGACCTTCTGCCGCATCTCCTCCAGTTGGCGCATAATCTGGGCGAACCTCGCGCCCTCGGCAGCGCTGATCCATTCCAGTTGCAGCCTCTCGGGGCGGATTCCCAGCTTCTTCATGCGTTCCCACAGCTTCTCGACGCGGCGCTTAGTCCAGTGATTTGCGTTAATGTAGTGGCAGTCGTTGATATGGCAGCCCGAGACCAATATCAGGGGAGCGCCCTTCTCGAAGGCGTGGAGGATGAATTTCTCGGCCACTCTTCCGCTGCACATGGTGCGGATGAAGCGGTTATTCGGTGGATATTGCAGCCTGGATACTCCGGCTAGGTCGCCTCCTGCATAGCTGCACCAGTTACACAGAAAGCTGATGATCTTCTTCTCGGGCTCTTCTTCCAGGGCGGCATCTATCTGCGCCATAATCTGGGCATCGCTGAAATGCTGCATCGTTATGGCATCGAAGCGGCACTCCGCAGCACATGTGCCGCAGCCCGCGCAGGCCGCGGCGGTTATCTGCGCTCCCGTCTTGGCTTTGACGTTTACCTTTATTGCCCCATATGGGCAGACCTTAGCGCAGACGCCGCAGGAGTTGCATTTTGTCAGGTCTACTATTGCTTTGATAGCCTCGCTGGTAAGCTTGCCTGCGTTCAGAATTATGGAGCTTCTGGCTGCCGCTGCCCCCGCCTGAGTTACGCTGTCCTTTATATCCTTGGGAGCTTCCACGCAGCCGGCGAAGAAGATGCCAGGCGTGGGTGCATCCACCGGCCTCAGCTTGGGATGTGCCTCCATTACGAAGCCGTCGCTGGTCTGGGAGAGGTTCAGGATATTGGTGAGCCGCTTCAGGTGGCCCCTGGGCTCCAGGCCCACCGATAAGATGACCATATCCAGGTCGTATTTCTCTATCCGTGCCGACGTCGTGTTCTCCACCTTGAGACGCAGGTTCTGCGTCGTTGCGTCTTCGGTTATTTCTCCGGGTATGCCGCGGATATAGTGAACGCCTATCTCCTTGGAACGCTGGAACAGGTCCTCGAAGCCTTTGCCGAAGGCGCGTATGTCCATGTAGAACACGCATATCTCGGCATCCGGATAATGCTCTTTGATGAGCAGGCTGTCTTTTATGGTGTTCATGCAGCATACGTTGGAGCAGTAGGGGTTGCCGCGGTTCTTCGTCCGCGACCCCACGCATTGTATGAAGCCGATGCGCTTTGGTGTCTGACGGTCAGAGGGACGCACCAGGTGGCCGTCAGTAGGCCCGCCGCCGCATATCAGCCTCTCGAACTCCATGCTGGTGATGACATTCTCGAACCTGGTGTAGCCGTACTCGTCCAGCGGCGTGGGGTCATATATACCCATCCCTGTAGCCACTATGATAGTACCTACCTGGAGGTCGATCATCTTGTCCTGCATGTGCAGGTCTATGCAGTGCTTATCACAGGCGTCCAGACACTTGGCGCAGGCAACCGGGTTGTTCCCCAGACAGTGCTCCATGTCGATGAGGTAGGCTGAGGGCACTGACTGTGGGAAGGGGATATATGCTGCTTTGCGCGAGGAGAACCCTTGCTGGAACTCGTCGGGCATCGCTACCGGGCAGACTTCAGCGCACTTGCCGCACGCTGAGCACAGAGTTTCGTCCACGAAACGAGCCTTCCTGCGCACACGTACCTTGAAGTTACCCACATAGCCCGATACCTCTTCGATCGTGCTGTTGGCCATGAGTTTGATGCGGGGGTGACGGCCCACGTCCATCATCTTAGGCCCCAGAACGCAGATAGAACAGTCCATGGTGGGGAATGTCTTGTCCAGTTGCGCCATTATGCCGCCTATCGAGGGCTGCTCTTCCACCAGATAGACCTGATGCCCGGCATCGGCTAGGTCAAGGGCTGTCTGTATTCCAGCAACGCCGCCTCCGATGACAAGAGCGGCATCAGTGATAGGTATCTCCAGTTCATGCTGTGGCGAGAGCAGGCGGGCGCGGGCCACTGCTATTTTGACGATGTCCTTTGCCTTCTCCGTGGCTGCATAGCGGTCATGCAGATGTACCCAGCTAGCGTGCTCCCTGATGCTTGCCATATCCAGAACGTAGGGATTGAGTCCAGCCTCTGCGATGCAGTTGCGGAAGGTGATCTCGTGTAGCCTTGGCGTGCAGGAGGCTACCACCACACGGTTCAGCTTGTGTTCCTTGATATGTTTTTTAATTTCCTGTTGTCCAGGGTCGGCGCAGGTATATCGATTTCTCACCGAGACTACTACGTCGGGAAGCTTCTCCGCAAAACGTCGTACTTCCTCGGTATCCACCGAGCCTGCTATATTAAGTCCGCAGTCGCAGACAAATACGCCTATTCTCACTTCGTCTTCAGCCAACCGTCTCACCTCCTAGTCCAGGGAGCGTGCTGCCAGGCTCGCCAGGTCCTGGATTTCAACCCTGGCATCCTTGCCATCGCTACTTTTCTGGGCGCACCTCAAATGTATCTGGCACTTGGGGCAGGCAGTCACCAGTATCTCTGCCCCGGAAGCCTCTGCTTGAGTGAAGCGCTGTTTTTGTATCTGCCTGTTTACCGCACCGCACTGCAGCCACGAGGTCGCCCCGCAGCACAGCGCCTTCTCCCGGCTCTGCTCCATCTCCACCAGTTCCAAGCCTGCCACAGCGCCCAGGATTTGGCGAGGCTCATCGAATATTCTCGAACATCTGCCCAGAGTGCAGGGGTCCTGAAAGGTGACCCTCTTCTCCAGCTTGCCCAGAGATAGCTTGCCGCTCTTTACTAGCGGCGCTATCACCTGAGACAGGTGCCCTACCTCGATGCCGGTGCCTCCGAGCATGTTGGGGTAGTCTACCTTCAGCGTATAGTAGCACTCAGGACAGTTAGTGATTATCCTTTTTACACCATGGCGGGCGAACTGTTCCATATTTGCCTTTGCCAGCGCCGCGAACCCTTTCCTGTCTCCCTGGAGGAGCAGGTCCCGCCCGCAGCAGCGTTCATCGGCAATGATATTGAATGGTATCTGAGCACGGTTCAGCAGCTTAAGCGCCCCTTTCACTCCCTCCAAAGTATTCACACCCAAGTCGCTGAACAGAACGTCGAAGTAAGGAGCACAGCCTACGAAAAACAGCGTGTCGCTTTGTGGTGATAGGCGGACATACTCTGGCAGCCAACTCAGACGCTTCTGCTGTAAATCTTCTCGCGCCATCAGACGCATCATTGTTTGCAGTGCCTCGCCGTGGCTGCACTGTATCTGTGCCCCTTCTGCAAGCGATTCGGCTCTCAAAGACTGGATGAACTTGGGGAACTTAACATGGTAATTGCAGCGCTCCACACACATATAGCAGTTCAGACATGACCAGATTGTCTCGTCGCGCGCCCCCTGGCTGTTCTGTGACAGCCTTCTCTGGGCTATGAGACGGGGATTAAACGCCAGGTCGTGCTGGGCAACAGGACACACTACCGTGCACTTGCCGCAGTCAAGGCAGAGGCGTATGTTGGTTTCTCTTATTTCTCGCTCTATATTTTGCACCCTGACTTCCAATCCCCTCTATCGCGAAGTGGCAGGCTCTGCCTGCTCAATATCTGCAATGAAATCAGTCACCTGTTTCACAAAGCCGGCGCCATCGCCGCCGGGCAGACGGATGAGAGCCAATCTCTCCTCTCGCAATCCCAGCAGTCCCAGTATATTCCTGGTCTTGTCGTATTCCCGCTCGACAAGGCTAGCATCGATTTCGAAATGGCAGTTGCCCGGGCTGCATCCCAGGAGCATCACCCCATTTGCCCCCAGCTCAAAAGCCTTGAGTATCAGGCCTGAATGAACCCTGGAGAGGCAGCTTACTCTGACTACCTTTACCGACGCGGGGTAGCTTAGTCCCTTCTGGGCTGCTGCCTCTACGCAGCTAAGGCCGTCCCAGTTACAGGTGAAGACCACCACATTTCTTATCGCATTGTTCATCTGGCGCCACTCGTGCTATAAGTCGTCCCAAGTAAAGCTTCGAGTGTGGACGTTATCTGTTTGTCACTCTGGACAGCCTGGGCTATCGCTCCGGTAGGGCAGCGCGCGATGCATGCCCCGCAGCCCAGGCACAGCGCCTGGTCGACATGGGCACAGGCTGTGCCGCTGCTATCTATTTTCATCTCTATATAGGGACATATGACGGCGCAATCGCCGCAGCCTCGACACAGCTTGCTATCTATAGTGATGGCGGTTGCCCGTGGGCTTAAGCTACCCTGTGCCAGATAAGCCGCAGCCCTGGCTGCTGCCGCCATTCCCTTGACGACCTGTTCCTCCGGCGGCTCTGCCTTATCTGAGGATACTATGAATATACCTGCCGTCTCTTTTATGGTGAACTCTCTGAATAAGGCGGAATCTATCTCTGTCGTGTCGGAGAACCACCTTTTTTGAGTAAGGATGCGGCTGAGCAGGCTTCCCTTTGGAATAGCATTGTTTGCGGCGAAAGCCTCCTCGTCCATATCTCCAAGGCTCAGGATAACTGCACCGGCCTTGACATGGTTGGTCTGCGAGGGATATCTCAGAACAGCTTCGAAATCACCTGGCACGCCTTCAAGCTCCAGGCTCTGTGGCCAGGGCATGATATGTGTAGCCTGCTCCTCAAGCTGTTTCACCAGGCTGGACTTTGTTTCCTTGTACTTGGAGTGCTTTTTCGCGGCTCTCTCCGTCTCTGGCCCGGAGACGAGAGCTACTGAATATCCCTGAGACGCCAGGGCGCTTGCCACCGCCAGGCCGCAAAGCTCTGCGCCCAATATCAACACGCTGCTCTCCAGATGACGTTCTTCTCTGGTTGTCGGCACAAGTCCCTTGGCTCGGGCAACCCCTGCCAAGATTATCTCTATTGCCTTAAGGGTAGCGCCTGCGGGGTCGTCCTTGTGTACCCAGGCGCATTGTTCTCGGATGTTCACGAACTCTACAGGTATGCCGTAGGACGAGATAAGGGTTTCGTTGAGATGGTGCTGACACCTCACCCGCCTGTCGGTGCAACTGAAGCATATCTGCTCCAGGTTGCAGCAGCGGCAGGCTGCAAGCACCACCTGGCCCAGTTTGGACTCGGCGGCTTTGCCTGCGATCTGCTGCGCACCTTCCTCGCTGCATGCCTGTGCTACTTCCAGGACGCTGTATATGTTGGGAAGCAGTTCCATTTCCCTGAGAACTTGTTCGAAATCTATCACGGAGCTGATGCTGCCGCCGCAGCTACATAACACCAGCCCGATGCGTCCTCTCTCTGCACTGACTGCTCCCGTTTCAAGGGTTGGGCGCTCCGATTGGGCATCGAGTCCGCTTGCATCATTCTCTTCAGATGCATACACTTCTTCTCCTAGCTTTAGAGCCGCCGCAGCCTCCATAGCGGTGGCTGAAGCCTGGGCAAGCTTGTCCCCCAACTTGCCGTTGTCGCTGGCCTTTACGGTATAAATTCCCGGCTTCGAAATTCGGCGTGCAGTCCCTCCGCCCGAGCTGTCCTGTGGGAAGTTAACTATGACCTCAGCGCCTATTTCTATGCTCTCGATGTCATCTTTGTGAAGGACAGCGCCCAGTTCACACGCCTCTTCACATTCCAGACATTCACTGCACAGGGCACAGTTGAGACAGCGCCCCGCCTCCCGCTCTGCAGCATCGCTCGGCAGACCCAGCGATGTCTCTTCAAAACTGCCCATCCTCTGGGAGTGATGTATAGTGGGCATATGGGCTCGTTTGTGTCGAGAAGCTTCTCTCTCCTTGACATCTACCTCGGCAACCCGGGGCTTTTCTATGCTGCGGTCCTTCTTCAAATCATGTCCTCTTAGATACCTGTCTATTGATTCTGCCGCCCGCAACCCAGCAGCTATAGCCTCCACGACATTGTTAGGCCCCATGATACAATCGCCGCCGGCGAAAATGCCGGGCATGTTGGTCTCAAGAGTGAGGGGGTTTACCTTGACCGTAGCATCTTCGCTAACAACGTCGAGCCCCTTTATATTGAGAAGGGATGTATCTGGACGCTGGCCGATTGCCACCACTATCTGGTCTGCCTCTATCTCGTACTCTGACCCTAGTATAGGCTCCGGTTTGCGGCGCCCATCGGCTCCCACCTCGCCCAGCCTCATCCGCTGGCATCGTACCCCTGTTACCTTGTTCCCGTCGCCGAGAATCTCGATGGGCGCAACGAGGTATTCTATCGTCACACCTTCTTTCAGAGCTTCCTCAATATCCTCTTTCACGGCAGTCATCTCATCTGCAGTGCGGCGATAGATTATCAGCACCGTCCCCTTGCCTCCCCTCTTTGCCGTCCTGGCTGAGTCCACGGCGCTGTTGCCGCCTCCGATGACTACTATGTTCGAGCCTACAGAGATGCCGACCTTCTGATTCAATGCAAACAGCAGCGAGATGCCATCAACTACCCCATCGAGGTCCTCGCCCGGAATGTTCAACCGGTTGTTCCTTTGCCCGCCTATGGCTATGAAGAACGCCTTATATTCTCGCGCTTTCAGGTCGGATAGCGTAACATCGCGGCCTACTGTTATCCCCGTCTTGATATCTACGCCCAGCTCTCTAATTGCCTCTACCTCTCTCTCGCGCACCTCGCGGGGGAGACGGAATCTGGGGATACCAGTTGCCAGCATACCTCCCGCCACTGCGTGAGATTCGAATATAGTGGGTGTAAAGCCGCGGCGTGCCAGTTCCCAGGCGGCGGTCAATCCGGCGGGCCCGCTCCCGATGATGGCCACCTTTTCCTTCCGGGAGCCGGCTGGTGCTTTGCGGCTATATTTAATGCCGGAGGCGTTATCTGCAGCAAAGCGATGTAACGCCTGGATGTACACAGGGTTGTCGACTTCACCGCGCTTGCAACTGCTTTCGCAGGGATGCGTGCACACACGGCCGAGCACACTAGCCAGAGGCGCGACCTCGTTTATCAGGCGGAGCGCCTCGTCTACCTTACTCCTGGACAGCAGGGAGATAAATCCCTGCACCTTGATGCCGAGGGGACACGCTGCACGGCAGGGAGCAACCCCATTCTTCTCTATGTAATACGCCGATGGTATCGCCTTGGCGCCGAGAAATGGTGCGTGTATAGCGCTGTGGGTTACCTTTTGCCCATCTAATGATGAATGGACTTTTACTGAGCAAGCCTCACCGCAGCGACCGCAGCTAGTGCATAAGTCCTCGCGCACATAGCGTGGCTGCCTGACGGCTATTATGGTGAACTTCCCTTGTTTCCCTCTGATTGCTTCTACCCTTGAATTGGTGTACAGGGTTACCAGAGGGTGGCTTGCTGCCCGCAGCAGCAAGGGCCAGATGTGAAACATATCCTGTGAGGAGGAACTCGGGACGCTGTTATCCAAACCTAGGGAGGTGGCGGGTGTGATCAAAGCGACTTCCATGCCCATCTCCGCCAGGCTGAGGGCAGCCTGCGCTGCACCTGCGTCACTGCCGATTACAGCAACACTCCTAGCCATCTCTACCCTAGCTCCGATTTCTGTGCTTTAGTCCGTAGTCATACCCCAACTCGAATGCCTTCATGTTGAACTCTCCCGTCCCCTCGGGCACAGAGGCTAGGATTGACTTGCGAAGTGCTTCGACCGAGACTAAATCACTTACGGCTGCCAGAAACCCCAGCATGATGATATTCGCCACCACCGCGCGCCCCATCTCGCGTGCCATGCGGGTGGCCGGGATGGAGAGCAGTGTCGGATTGTGAGACGCGCTGGGCTTCACCAGGTCCGAGTCTGCAATTACCAGGGTCCCCTTAGGCAAGCTGTTTACATATTTGGCATAAGCCTCCTGCGACAGGATGATTAGCACCTGTGGGCTCTGCACATACGGGTAATCTATAGGCTTATTGGAGATTACCACCTCGGCGGTGCAGGAGCCGCCGCGTGATTCAGGACCGTAGCTCTGGGTGAAGGTGGCGAATCCGTCGTCGTATATAGAGGCAGCCTGGCCTATGATTTGCCCTGTGAGCACGATCCCCTGCCCGCCAAACCCTGCTATCCTTATCTCAACTCTGCCCAAGCCTTTCCTCCGGACTATTCTTCGTGTGAAGCCACATCGCCTTTATCCGGCTGTGGCCTTTTCTTTTCAAATGCCTTCTCGAGCACCTGCTGGCGGTAATCCCAGAGAGTGGGACGCTTAATATCGATGAACTTACCCACAACGATAGGGCCGTCCAGAGCGATGTCTGCTTCTTTGGGGTCAGCTCCGTTGCGGGTTACGCTCTTCTCCTGATAGTAGTGCATCTCGTCTAGCCCCTTGGCTCTCTTGTTCATGCGCCCGTACACCGTGGGGCAGGGGCTCAGCACCTCTATGAAGCTGAATCCGGGCTTGACCAAGGCTTCTGCAATTGATCTCTCCAGTTGACGCAGGTGCAGCACCGTCCAGCGGGCGACAAAGGTAGCCCCGCTGGCGGCTACAAGGTAGGGCAGGTTGAACGGATACTCGAAATTGCCGTAGGGCGAGGTCGTGCTGCGGGCTTCAAGCGGCGTGGTGGGCCCCATCTGCCCGCCGGTCATGCCGTAGTTGAAATTGTTTATGCAGATGACTGTGATGTCTATATTGCGGCGGGCGGAGTGGATCAGGTGGTTGCCTCCTATAGCTGCCAGGTCACCGTCTCCGGAGAACACCACCACTTTCAGCTCGGGGTTACCCAGCTTCAAGCCGGTAGCGAAGGGGAGGGCACGGCCATGAGTGGTGTGAAATGAGTCAAACTTGACATAACCAGAAACCCTGCCGGTGCATCCTATACCTGAGACCACGCAGATTTTATCCAGGTCGAGCCCGGCGCGCTCGATGCCCCTGATGAAGCATGAGGTTGCCAGACCTATGCCGCAGCCGGCACACCAGATGTGCGGCATCCTGTCCACCCTGAGATACTGGTCAATAGGTTTGTTTACCACGGTGACCATATTTGCTACTGTACCGCCTCCCTTATCGCTTCCAGAATAGTCTGGGGCAGGTGAACCGCGCCGCCCATATGCGGCACGAGAACCGTTTTAGCCTTGCTGCCAGCGCACCGCTCCACCTCAAACACTATCTGTCCGTAGTTAATCTCAGGCACCACGAAAGCCTTTACCTGCGGCGCAAGCTCCCTGACGCGCTCCTCGGGGAACGGCCATATTGTTATGGGCCGCAGCAGCCCTGCGCGAATCCCTTCATCCCGCGCTTGCTGCACCGCGCGTCGGGCAATGCGGGCGGTTATTCCATAGGCAAAGACTATAACCTCCGCATCCTCAGTGCTGGCCTCTTCATATTTTATTATGTCCCTCTTGTTGAGCCTGATTTTATCCACCAGACGGCGTACCAGCCTATCCTGTGCATCGGCTGTCATGGTGGGGTAACCCCTCTCATCATGGGTCAGCCCGGTGACATGGAACCTGTAGCCCTCGCCGGCTATAGCCATGGGAGGGACAAGGTCTTTGTCCGGTTTATAGGGCTGGTATTTCTCCGGAGCTACGCGCGGTTTTTTGCGGCTTACCAGGTCATCCGGCGCTACTCCTCGTATCACTACCTTTTCGCTCATGTGACCCACAGCTTCGTCGGACATGATGAGCACAGGCACCCGGTACTTCTCCGACAGATTAAATGCTGTGATGGTGAGGTCGAAAATCTCCTGCGGAGAGCTGGGCACGAGCGCAATGATCTCGTAGCTGCCGTGGGAGCCCCATCGCGCCTGCATCATATCTCCCTGCGCCACCAGGGTGGGCAGCCCTGTGGAGGGACCTGCACGCTGTACGTCGACCACAACGCAGGGCGTCTCCAGCATCACACCCAGCCCCAGGTTCTCCATCATCAGGCTGAATCCGGGGCCCGATGTAGCCGTCATTGCCTTCACCCCTGCCCAGGAAGCGCCAAGCACGGCATTCATGGAAGCTATCTCGTCCTCCATCTGAATGAATACTCCTTCCACTTGAGGGAGGCGCTCGCTCATTCTCTCGGCAATCTCGGTAGCCGGGGTAATGGGATAGCCAGCAAAGAAACGGCAGCCTGCGCTGATGGCTCCCTCGGCGCATGCCTCATCGCCGTTCATAAAAAATGTCCCGCTCAGAACACCGTTTCCCGACATATGAATCCCCATTGTCATTCTGAGCGTAGCGAAGAATCTCAGATTTACCCCTAAGCTACTATCAAAGATTCTTTGGTTGCCCTTCTTAAAGAAGGACTCCCCAGAATGACATTATTGAACAACCTCACTCTTCTTATCTTCGCCTTGTTCCAGTCTGATGGCGAACTCAGGGCAGATTATCTCGCAGAGGCCGCAGCCCAGGCACTTGTTCGTATCTGCTACCTTGGCCAGGGTATAACCTTTGGGGCCCAGTTCGTCGTTCATCTTGAGAGCTTCCCTGGGGCAGAACTCTACACAATAGCCGCAGCCCTTACATCTCTCCCTGTCTATAGTCACCTTCCCGGGCTTGGCAGCTTTTTGAGCGTGGTCGAAGGGCTTTCTCCAGAGCTTCGGGTGAGCCGAGCCTTTTGCACTCTGCATTGTGGTAGCTCAAAATTTAAGAGGGTCTTGCGAGCCCTGCTTCTCCAGATTTATGCCCAGTCTGCACGGTTTTTCATGCCTGTTGCAAGCTGTTCATATCTTACTATGATAGCAAATTCGTTACCCCTTTACAAATACTTCTGTGAGCATTATGAAACCTGTAGGGATGTTTGATTGATGGCCATATGGTGGGGAAGCGAAACTTGTCCCTTACTCGGTTTGGGAGCAGGAATCCAGGTGTCTTCTACATATGTCATTGAGAGTCCACCTTAATGAAGGACGAAGCAATCTCATCGCCCTTCTTTCCAACACTAAAAAGGCTTGTCTCCCACAACTCACTCAGGATATAATGCGGAGAAAAGTATCATCTAATTTGCATGTGATTGTGAGCTTCGGTGATCGCAAATGGACAACAACAGCTTTCGGCTGCCTCTTAATTGCGTTGATACGGGTTTTCTCGCTCTCATCTGCATAAATGAGACCCCGCAATTCCACTGGGTGATGAAAATAGACGGTGAGATTGATCATGATTCGCTAAATCAAGCTCTTCTAACCGTGTTAAAGGCTCATTCCAATCTGAGTGCTAGGACATTCACACGCCATATGAGGCCGTTTCGCCGCATAGAGAATCCCGCTGAAACCTCCATTCTGACTTATCTGGACTTGAATCAGTCACAAGGTAAACAAGATGCGGCCGAAAGTGATACACATTTGCGGTTCCGGGAGGCCCTTGACGAATGGTTCAACAGGCCTTTTGACCCCTTTCGCGAATTCCCCGTCAGTGTTCTGTTTGTCAGGAAGTCGAGTTCCGAGTCGCATCTAATCTTCAGTTTCGATCATTCGTCCCTCGACGGAGTTCGCTCTCTGCGCTTTATGGAGGAAGTCGTCAAAATATATAACGGCGGTGCGCATCCCGCAGTCTCTTCGCCGAGCCACCTTCGGCGCAGCAAAGGCGACGAGTTACTCAGATTTGCCGGGGACCAGAGAGCCGTGACCAAGAGTTTCTATCGCAAAATCTTCTCCAGCCTCCTGCGCAGGATTTTCATATCGCCTTTAAATCCGCCGTCCAGGGTTTTCCATGATAAATCGCAGCGGGGTAGCGAAACAGCCTACCTCCTGGGCAACATAAATCAGGCCGAGCTGAACCGGATTCGACTCAGGGCAAAGGCGGCGGGTTTTACCGTGAACGACGTCCTGCTGGCAGCATGTTTCAGAGTTATAGACAAATGGAATGGCCTGCATCACAAAGCTGCCAGGAAAGTAACGATAATGGTTCCGGTCAACATAGGGCCCGAGTCATTTAAGGATGTTATTTCCAATCAGTTATCTTATGTCTCTGTGTCGACACAGCCCCGGGAAAGGGCGGATCCTTCCACGCTCATCAGCAAGGTAAGCAAAGATATGCGGTCGATGGTTAAAAACGGAATACCGTTTTCCATGGTCTATTTTCTGCACTTTGTCTCTTACGCACCGCTGCCATTATTAAAGGTATTCGCGAAGTTCCTAATGGCCGTGCCGATTCACGTGGATACCATCCTTCTGAGTAACCTGGGCATAATCTGGCCTGAGGCAGCGGGGGAACCTCAAATGGGCGATTCCAAAATAAAAGACATAACTTTTATGGTGCCGGTGGTAACCCCGATGGGACTAAGCCTCGGTACGCACACCAACCATGGGAGTCTGCATATCTGCCTGGGCTACAAAACAGGCCTCTTTTCCAGGGGAAAAGCCCAGGAGTTTTTGGACATGTACCTGGAGGAGGTGAGAAGCCTTGCTGTTGTCAACATTCTTGTCTAATCCAAGACTCCCAGAAGATAATATATTGTTTGGAACATAAAAGCGGGGTATAATTAGCCAACAAAAAAACTCATAATCAAACAGGAACCTACAGAATGGCAACAACAGAACATACTATAAATGATGCTCTTGCAGAAGTCCTGATAGAAACCCGGAGTCTGTGGCGATTCAAAGATGTCGTAAGGTCTGAAAATATCGATATCCTCCAGAGCACTGGCAAGAAGCCCGACATCCTGATTAGCGAGCCGAATGTTTCTCCAGTTATCGTTGAGACCGAAATAACTCCAGCCCCATCTGTAGAGTCAGACGCAATCCAGCGCCTCGGGGAACAACTTATTCCCTCGGGACGACGCATATTGTCCTCATTGGCTGTTAAATTGCCAGCCAGGCTGCGAGAGTACGCTGGTCAACCCCTCAAGCATGAAATTGGCACGATGTCCGATTTCGAGGTAGCACTTTACACAGGTGAAAGTCCCCAGACGTATGAGCGGTGGCCCAAGAGAGGATGGTTACACGGCAACGTCACAGACTTATCGATGCTTATCCAATCTGCTTCCATACCTCCACCTGTTATAGAAGAGGCAGCCAATAGACTGGCTGGTGGCGTAAGCGAGGCTGCGGCTCTACTAGGCGACATGGCAATCGCTCACCCTGGCGCTATTCGAAAAATCTGCGAGGAGCTCCGACAGCAAGATAGCGAGCAAACCCGCAGAATGGCTATGACTATTTTGGCAAATGCACTTGTTTTTCACGAAAGCCTGGCCAGAGGTAATGAGGAACTATATTACGTGCGGACGCTCGATGAGTTGAGAGTTACTAGAGGCGGCGTCAGTAAATCAGCCATGCTCGACGACTGGCGGAGGATTCTCAAGGTCAATTATTGGCCGATCTTCGATATAGCCAAGCGTATTCTCGAGGTTATTCCTACAGACACCGCTAAAGTATTGCTTGAGCGACTGGTCACTACAGCCGGTGAACTCGTGGCGAACCACCTTATGCGTTCACACGATTTGACTGGCACGGTATTCCAGCGTCTCATAGCCGACCGCAAGTTTCTCGCGGCCTTCTACACACACCCGTCATCAGCCGCGTTATTGGTCGGTCTAGCCATCGTTCCTGAGAAAACTCCAGCGAATGGCTCTTGGTCAAAGGCTGACGATGTCACGGATTTGCGTATCGCGGATTTTGCTTGTGGAACCGGGACTCTCTTATCCACGGCCTATCGCCGCGTTAGCCAGTTACACGAGGCGGCTGGCGGTGACGCCGAGATGATTCACCCTTCAATGATGGCTTCTGCCCTCGTCGGCTGTGACATATTGCCTGCTGCATCCCACCTGACAGCTTCCATGCTTGCCAGCGCCCATCCCACTATCAAATATCGCAGTGGTTCAATTATGACTGTCGACTACGGCCCTCGAGATGGCGGCGGTGTTGCGCTTGGCTCCCTCGACCTGTTGGACCCGCAGCGTGCATTTGGAATAGTTGCCATCACGGCCAAGGCTGTGGAAGGCATGGGCGAAAGCGAGCGGGAAACATGGTCAACCTTGCCTCACGCGTCGTTCGACCTAGTTATCATGAATCCACCGTTCACTCGAGACACAGGGCACGAAGGCGAAAAAATCGGCGTTCCAAATCCCATGTTCGCTGCTTTCGGTTCTACTGTGGAGCTGCAGCGTGCAATGGCGCGCGCCACCGAGAGCCTTCTCAAGAACACTAGCTACCATGGCAATGCTGGCGAAGCGAGTGCCTTTCTGGTTCTTGCTGACCGCAAGCTTAAAGACGATGGGACTTTGGCCCTGGTAATGCCTCTCAGTTTGATGTCAGGAGATGCTTGGGAAGCATCTCGACAATTGTTACGAAAATCATACAGCGAGCTAATTCTCATCTCTATTGCTGGTGCTGGGGATGACCAGCTCTCCTTTTCGGCAGACACAGGCATGGGCGAGTGCCTGGTTGTTGGTCGAAAGACAAAAAGCGAGAACAAGAGGGCAACCTTCATAGTTCTGAACGAGAGACCATCCTCCTCAACAATCGGGTCTAGCACCGCAGCTCAAATTAGCCGCCTTAGGGGGGCAGAAATTCGCAGGCTGGAAGACGGGCCTGTAGGCGGAAGTCTTATGCATTTTGGCGATGATACAATAGGTTACGCTATTGATGCGGCTCTTCCCGAGGATGGCCCCTGGAACCTGGCTCGCATCAAGGACGGGGCTCTGGCCCAGGCAGCTCACCAGATGACCAAGTGCGGCCTCATCTGGTTACCCGGTATGATAAAAAACAGTGCTATCCCTGTTTCCATCTCAACTATATCGAGGATCGGAAAGGTTGGCCCGTATCACATGGATATTAACGGTGATACACCGGCCGGTGGAATCAGGGGTCCTTTCGGAATTGCGCGCCTCCAACAGAAGGCAGCGCCCACTTATCCTGTTTTGTGGTCTCATGACGCCAGCCGTGAAAGGTGCATGCAGTTTGAGGCAGACAGCGAAGGTATTTTACGGCAGGGAACCGGTCCTGCTGAAGATGCAATAGTTCGGGAAAAGGCCGACCGAATTTGGGCAACGGCATCGTACTGTCATTTCAACCGAGATTTCCGCTTCAACAGTCAGTCAACAGCTATGCAGTTCACCAGCGGGCGGACGATCGGCGGTCGAGCCTGGCCATCGGTCAACCTCAGTAGCCCGGAGCAGGAAAAGGCGTTAGTATTGTGGGCGAACTCCTCTCTTGGTCTTCTACTTCACTGGTGGCATGCCAACAAACAGCAAGCAGGCCGGGGCAGCATCGGCGTATCTGCCCTTGATTCTTTACCTGTACTGGACGTGACAAAGCTTTCCAAGAAGACGCTATCAAAGGCAGTGGCTATATTCGACGATATGAAGCATCGCGAGTTGCGGCCAGTAAACGAGATAACACGTGATTCAGTTCGCTGGGAGCTTGACGTCCGTCTAGCCACCGAAGTACTTGGATTTCTGCCTGAACTAGTGTCGCCCGATGGCCCCTTGGCCTTGCTCAGACAAAAACTCGCGCTGGAACCATCAATAGCCGGAAGCAAGTTGGCCTAAATTCTCACATTTTTTGCGGGTGCGCAACCCCTTGATGAATGTGCAGTTATTGGAAGAAGCTTCAACCTCGCTGCCCTGTACTACAGTAATTGAATAATCAGCCAGAAAGTCACCTCTGTATTACGGAGCCTCACACTGTATGGGATTCAATCACTCGCGGCTATTTCATTCAGACGATGACACAAGACCTTTCCCAAAACGAAGATACGCTGTAGGCCAAGTCTGGCCTGCAAGATCAGCATATTCATAAGGATTCCCTTGTTTTCCAGCTTTAACTTCTAATTGCTTTTTTATCATGGCCAGAAAAACCGATAGACTTGCTGATTTCACTTTTACCTTTTCCTCTCCCAGAACTCGGTAATGTCCCCATTGCGGTGGTTGAGGGATAAGATCAATCCGGCCTTGGTTTAGGGAGAATACCATACGAGGGTAATAACGGATATCATCAGGGACTGTAACATCTTTATACCAGCTATGAAGTCTATCTGGTGACCATTTAGAACTAGAAAAAGCAAAAATGAACCCTGCAGGCGGACGGCGCATACCAGCTTGTAGGGCGGTCTTATTTACTGAGTAAATGTTGTCTGCTGCAAGGCAGAAGTGCTTTTTATCGAGTCTTGTCTTGACCTCTATAGCACATACAACCGCCTCAGGGTGAACAACTACTAAATCCCCTTCTCGGAAAAAGTACCCAGACGGTTCATTTTCATCCACTATTAACACATCTGTCGTTGTCAAGGGAAAATGTCAGGGTTAACTGTTCAGCGATTTTGTCAGTACGTCACCAGAATACCATCATAGACAATCCCATCATCACAGGTTGTGGTGGGAACAAGCATTGCTTGCTCATT